>Ga0210394_10000089_pt1 | contig 223701 bp, 220 predicted proteins | sample IncBWC12MmetaG_FD_160121 | JGI IMG/M metagenome (GOLD analysis project Ga0210394, IMG submission 160121) | Forest soil microbial communities from Barre Woods Harvard Forest LTER site, Petersham, Massachusetts, United States - Inc-BW-C-12-M | ecosystem: Environmental > Terrestrial > Soil >... | reverse complement strand
CCGTATTGCTACGGCAACTGCGCACGCGACTTGCATGTGTTAAGCACGCCGCCAGCGTTCGTTCTGAGCCAGGATCAAACTCTCGTTTGAAGCCTGTCGCTTGGCGCAAAAAAAATAGCCCCGGTTTTATCCGGAGCCAGCCTGCCAAGCAAAATTGTTAGTCGCTCAAATTACTCAAAGACCCATTCATGCTCGAAGGCGATGAATGGGGTCGAACAGATTCTGGCACATCTATCAGGTTGTCAAAGAGCGTTTGTTCTACCCCCCTGTCCAGCAGAGTGGCTTCCAACGAACTCACTAAGATTAGCACACGCTCCGAATATGTCAACACCCCATTCCACACCAAAATTAGTTTTCCACACTCTTCCTCAGCCCCCTCGCTATCCCCTTCCATCTCCAAATGATGCCGCCCCCGCCTCTCCGAATTCCTCCTTGTAGCGCTGGTCTTTTATGCCAGCGCTCCTCAGCGGGGTGGACATTCATGCCCGACATTTGCGACATACAAAATCTTTTCCCGCGTCGTTGTAGCGGCCGCCGACCGTGGCGGGCGCTTTTGAGTGCGAGAGCGAAGCTCTCGCTTTCACGGTGTAAGCACCGAGCTCCAACGATCCTTCTGCCTCGCCACCTCGACCTTAAAAGCGGCAGCCCCGCTGCCGCACTCAAAAGGAGCGTGGTATGACCAGTGGCTGCTTCCCCCTCCCCCCTGTTTTGGCTAAGAGACGCAGGGAAAGGATTTACAGAAAAACTTTGTAACATGTTACATGGGAAGAAACTCCCAGAATGAAACGGAACGGAGCGTGAGGGTGCCTTGCGAAGGGTTGGAGTACAAAGAGGACAGCGCGGCGTGGAAGGTCAATTTTCACGTCGCAAAATAGCACGGTTTCCGTAACTCTGTCAATAGTTAATTATATGGTATACTGTTCGAATGATCCAGAAGAGCCGCCAGTTCGAATGCGGAGAACAGCAGTAAGCAGCGATCCGTAAGCGGGAATCGGAGAGGAAGAGGCGGAAAACCCAGGACCCACCCTTGCATAAATCAACCCGCAAGGAGGGGCCGCCCGCCGTCGTTATTGTACCCAAATGTCTACGACCTTGATCTTGGGCTGACCTTCGCTGTCGAAAGGGATTCCCTCTTGCTTCGCCGTCGTATTGCTGGGTATCCCGCTGTTGAAGTAGAGCGAGCTTGAGCCAACGAGCACTTCGCCGTCGAAGACTTGATACTCTATTTTCGCCATGTTGACCGCTGGGCCGTCGTTTCGCACGATGAAGATTGGCAACCAACTCCCGGCAGTCGGACCCCTCCACTTCACGGACACGACCTTTATTCCTGTCGTCGCCGTCCGTTCTGCGTGCGCCGTAGCTGCTGCATCAACCACGAAGTACACAGTTGATCCCCCACGGCAATAGAGACGTATGGTGCCCGCAGCACGCACCTTGTCGCTGATCTGCTTCGGATAGGTAGCTGGGTCATCATCGAGGACAGCCCCCTCATAGTAAAGTTCACCCACTCGCAACATTTTGCAGTCGCTACGAGTTGGTAGGCACGCCACGATGTTAGTCGCCGATTTCCGCCCTACGTAATTGACCACCTCAAAAGCGTAAATCCCGCTTGAAGCCATTGTTCTTTTGACGCGAACGGAGGCGACCGCATCTGATTTCTCGACAGGCTCGGCATAACTCACAGACTCAGACGCCGACGGAGCGCTGTCCGCGCTAACCTGCGTCTTCGAGCAACCCGAGGCCATGAATAGGATTCCCACGGAAATTAAAAAAACGACCTTCTTTGTCATTGTGTCCTCACAATCGTTCTTCAAGCGATGGCCCAAGGTTTACCTATCTGACAGTTTCGGGTTTCGGCCGTGAATCGTGAACTGACCGCAAGGACAGGTGTGTTGATTACGATAGGAGAGCCACGGGCACGATTGAACGGAGCAGGATGTCCTGGGGGGAGCAGGATTGTGGTTCGGGTGTTTCTGGAGACACTATAACCATTTCCGGGATGGTGGGTGGCCAACAGATTGTGGGCCCGGGGGACAGACGGGATGTTCCCATCGAATTCTTCAAGCTGCCGAAATGCGAGAAAACTTTTCGACTGTCCCCCGGTTCAAAGCAAGAATGGCCCACCCTTGCCAAAATCAAACCCGCAAGGGAAGGCCACCCAGGAGGTTTAGGATGCGCCACCCGCCAGGCCTGCACAAGAAGCCGTGACACTTCCTGGTTGGTGTCGAAGTCGCGCCAGACTTCATGTTTTGGCTATCTAAAAAACACCGATTCGGCTGATATCTCGAACCGAGTTACGACTATAAATTCGGACTGGGGCATGAACATTCCCTTGGCCTCAGCGGCGGCCTACTCATAGCGATCCCCTAACTTGATGCCAGGGAAATCCAGGGACACACGCGACGTTTTCTGACATTTTTCTGCTCCATGATCGGAGGAATCCAGGGTAACGTCCCGTCTGTCCCCAGTTTTCCCAGTTTTCATAATTTCTGCGGGTCTAGGGCGGGCGGGGGGACCGTTTCGATTCAGTCCTTGACCGAGCGTCCCCCTTCGACTAATCTTCGCTCTGAAGTTTACCTGGGGTGCACACATGGCAGACAGGGTTTATCGCGATCCCGTCCATGGTTCTATAGCCTTTGATTGGAACAAAGAAAGATTTGTAATCGATCTCATCGACACACCGGAGTTTCAGCGACTCCGCAGAATTAAGCAATTGGGCGCTGCGCACCTAGTCTTTCAAGGTGCTGAGCATAGTAGATTCTGTCACTCAGTGGGAGTGGCTTTTCTTGCTAAGCGAATCCTCAATAGCATAAAAGATGATCCTAATCTGCCCGACGGCTTTGATTTCGATGAAACCTGCCGCGCGGTTGTCGCCGCAGCACTCCTGCACGATATTGGCCACGGCCCCTTTTCCCATTTGTTCGAGAGAACGTTTAGCCAGAAGCATCATGAAAAGTGGGGTTCTGAATCGTCGACAACCCGGATACCCAAGTCCACCAGGTCCTCAAAAAATATGGGCTAGTTGATGCGGTAAACCGGGTTTTCCAGAAGACGTACCAGCCTCGATTTGCCAACGACATAATTTCGAGCCAGTTTGATGCCGATAGACTGGACTACCTTTTGCGCGACAGCTATATGACTGGCGTGACTTACGGAAGATACGATCTGGATTGGCTACTTGAAGTTATCGAGTTAGCGAAGATTCCAACGAACGGATTAGGACTCGTTGTGAATCGCAAAAAGGGATTTCACGCTGCCGAACAGTTCGTCATCGCTCGTTACCTCATGTACCAGCAAGTTTATTTTCATAAAACCATACGCGCTGCCGAACGGATGATTAAGTTAATCTTCGAAAGGCTCGTAGAGAGCGCGAAAAACGGAAGGTTTCCTCGTTTTTGCCCTGACCCGTTACGCCGACTGCTTGATTCGGATTCCCACGGGATCAATTTGAACACCTACCTTAGGCTAGACGACGAATTTATGCTGGCCTGCTTTAGCCTGTGGTCGATGGACGAATCGGAGGATGAAATCTTAAGAGATCTTTGCTCCCGCCTGCTACACCGAAGCCTATTTAAGACGGCTATGCTAGATCTTTCTAAGTCTTCCGATCCCCTCAAATACGCCGCAGCTGTCGGCGCCTTGCAAAAAGCAATGGGTGAGGCAGGATTCGATCCCCGGTACTATCTCGCGTCGGATGCCGCCGAAGATCTGCCGTATAAGGACATGGCATGGTTCGTCACGAAGGGTAAGGTGCCGGAGGACATTTGGCTGGCCGAAGACGGAAACGCAACCTGCAATCTGTCCGACCCGCAGGTGTCCCCTCTAATCGACTCGCTCCGCAACACCCCGATTGCTGCGACGCGACTGTGCTACCCAGCCGAAGTGAAGGATTTGGTGAAGAAACACTTGCAGCCCTATCTCACGGATAGGCTGAGTCGCGAGCAAGCTCAGCTTAATCTTGAGCTCAGTACCCGTCGCAAATAGTTGGCAGTCGATGAGTCATGACGAAATCCGTGATAGAAAAAAATCCTCAGTTCTCTAGTTCTTTTGTTTCCTTTGATTGCTTATTTGCCAGCTTTTTGATTGAAGGTGCCGCGGGAAGTTTTTCGGGCATAGTGCCTTGGATTTCCTCGATGGTCTTTCGCACTTTTTTTCCTACTTCGAAGTGAGTTTCAATAGCCCTATTTTCACCCTGCGTTTTATCTCGTTTTAGTTTTGCTTCTGTCTGTGTGATGCGGAACTCGTTTGCAGCCAACTCTTCTCGATCAATGCAATCTAGGAGATCATCCTCTTCAGGGATCCCTTTCTTCTTTTTAATATCGGACCTTCCTAATCCGCCGTACAAGCCTTTATAGCCTGCATCTTGAAAGATGGCATATTTCTTGACCCCTGCCGCTTGAGCCGCGCTGGCTAATTTCTTGTTGGCATCCTTAACCCTGTTCCTTAGCAATAACCGACGTTGCTTGTCTGTGAGAGCTTGTTCTAGTTCCTGAGCATGAGTTTGCGCGGCAAAATAGGTTTGGGCGGTAGCGACTTGCGGCTTGTTGGAATCACCGTTCATCGCAATGAGGTAACATGCATATTTGCTCAAAATCATGTTTTCTCGTTTTGCCTTTGCCCCACTCCCGATCTCGACCACCTCCTGCTTCCACAGGAAATGGTTGCTGGAAAACTTCCCAGAATTGTTACACGCGATCTCTGCCTTCTCTATGACGGGAATTAGATTTTCCCAACGGGCATAGTCCAAAATATCGACTAAATCTCTAGCGTACCAATAGGGATGGCCTTTGGGGGTTACGTGCATCTTGGCGTCTAAAGCGGTTTTTATATACTCGATGTTAGGTTCCACGGCGTTTGAGTCCTATTCGGTGGCGTTACGGATACTTGATAAGCATAACATAAATGGCCAACCGGCTATACAAGTTTTCCATGTTTTTCTCTGTTGCCATTTAATTTTCTTTGTGCTAGCTTTCCAGTGGAAGGAAAGTATGAACATTAGAGAACAATTTCAGCGCCTCTTGGATCGTAAACAACAAGAATTAAAGGATTTAGAGTTGGAGCTAGAGAAGGCAAGAACCTACGTCGAAGCCCTACAAGACTCCATGAAACTCCTGCCCAAAGATGCCAATGGCACAAGTGAAGCTAATCTTAGGCCGGACACGGCATTGGCTAGGACAAGAGATGTCTTACGAAAAAATGGGAAGGCGATGCATATTAATGATCTCCTAAAAGCGCTTGGTTCGCCTGCGGACTCAAAACACAAATTGTCTCTTGGTGGATCACTCGCCAACTATGTGCGTAAAGGCCAAATCTTTACAAGACCTGCTCCAAATACCTTTGGATTGCTCGAAATGAACGGAAAAGAAGACTCAAAAGCAGAAGATGAGATTCCCGAGGACTTTGGAAGCTAGAAAAAAGCCGGGGGCGTCGGACGCATCCAATTCACAAAACCTCTTGGGTGGCCACCCCATTCTGTTTTGGAATGGGTGGGCCACTCTTCTCTTTTCTCCCAAAGCCGGGTACCGGGTGCCCTTTTTAACCTTAATACCCGTCTCTCGGGGCCCGGGGAACAGACCGGATGTTCCCATCGATTTTTTCAAGCTGCCGAAATACAGGAAAACTTTCGCGGGTGGCGCATTCGATTTTGTAGAAGACAAGCGCGAGCGCAGGCGCCTAGTCGTGCAGGACAACACTGATGAGGGAAGAGTCGACGTGGAGACCTTCATTGCTGTATTTAATGAAGCCGAGTTTCCTGAATTTGTTCATGAAAAAATTCACCCGCGGCCGCGTGGTCCCAATCATTTCCGCGAGCAGCTCCTGTGACACTTTGGGAAGCATCTTTTGCGGTTGGGCTTCCTTGCCGTAGCGAGCGAGCAGCAAAAGAGTCCGAGCCAGCCGTTTCTCGCTCGAATTGAAAAGCTGATCGATCAAATCCTCCTCGATTCGGATGTTCCGCGAAAGCATATAAGCCACGAAGCGGTCGGAGAACGCATGTTCCGTGTGGAGCACGCGAATCATCTCGTTTTTTCCGATAACCAGCAAAGTGGTGGGTGTAATCGCGGTCGCTGTCCCCATTCGAACAGCCTGACCTGCCATGCTCCCCTCACCAAAAAAGTCACCCGGTCCCAGAATCGCCAGGACTGCTTCTTTGCCGACCGCATTAACAACGGTGAGCTTTACACCCCCTTTTTGAATGTACATCACACTCGTAGCGGGACCACCTTGCGAGTAGACCTTCTGTGAACTTCGATATTCCACAACTTTTCTCGCCACACCGGCCGAATCGAGAAAAGCCTGGGCATCGAAAACGGGCAACTCTACATCTTTGCGTTTCTTGGCCATCGCAGCCTGGCCACATCCCAACCTGAACCCTACTGCGAAGGAGGTTTACTGTCGGTGGGGCATCAAACACTGGCGGGTGGGAGGCCAACTCGATTCTCTGGAGGACGGGCGGGCTGTTCCCATCGAATTTTTCAAGCTGCCGAAATGCAAGAAAACTTCCGTCTGCCCCTGGTCTTTCAGAAGAGCCGACAGCCTACAGTCTACAGTTCGAACGCGGAGGATCCGTTAGCAGGAAGCGGAGAAAAAGAGGTGGAAAACCCAGGGCCCACCCTTGCATAAATCAAAACGGCAAGGATGGGGCGCCGCACTTCGTTGAAAAAAAAACGGCGGGCCTAAGCCCGCCGTTTTCGATCCATTCTCCGATAGGGCGCGTAGGATGCGAACTACCGGCCGATGCGCCACACGATACCGCTCTGCAACCTGAAGTTGTTCTGTGAAGCGCCACCGAAATGAGTGTAAAGATAATCGACCTGAAGAGCCCGCAGGGAAACGTGACGCGTTAGGGTCACATCTGCTCCGCCGCCCACTGCTGTCGCAAAGGCATTCGTCGACCCCGAGCCTACACCGCTGAAGCCCGCCGAGAAGCGTTCGGCGCCGAAGAGCGCCTGAACGAACGGATACACACGCCCGTGAGCATGAAAGTACACCTTGGGACCGAAGAGGTAATCCATCTCGTGCGCGCTTGCGCCGGACGGCAGGCCAGTGACTTTGCACGCGCCGAACTCACCGACGATACCAAACGAGGCAGTGAGATAGCCCGCGCCGGAGCCTGAGCCACCCTGGCAGTTTACGCCGGAGACGCCATTGCCCGGGTTGAAACGAACATATTGATAATTGCCGGTGACCTCAAATCCCTTGCCCTCCTGGGCCTGGGCGGCGCTCGCCGCAATAAAAATAACCGCACACAGAATCAGTAAGTTACGCATTTCTTGCCCTCCTGATAGATTGCCCCCATTGGGCGTAGTTCTAGTACTATACTGCATTGTGAGAGGGTCCTTAGACAAGCCTCGATCTATCCCCTTGTATCCCGAGAATAACCCTGTCCGTTGGCCCGGGGGCATTCAATTCGCAAAAACCTCTTGGGTGGCCTTCCCTTTCGGTTTTGGTTTTGGAAAAGGTGGGCCACTCTCCGCTCGTTGTGTAGTGGCCGACCTTCAGGTCGGTGCATTTGCTTTTCGCGGTGTCGGATTACCAGCCTAAAGGCTGGCCACTACAAAATCGAACGGCGGGAAAACGGGCCTTCCCGTGTTCCTGTACGGCGCGTTGCGACCGGTTTGAAGACATTCAGAATCACGGAATAAAACCTCGGTTTCCCGCTTGCCCCCTGTTGAGAAGCCGCTAACGGTCAGTTCTAATTTCCCTTTGCGCCCGTGGTGGTGACGTTGGGAAGGAACGCGGTGAGGATGCCGAGTGCGGGAAGAAACGAGCAGACGTGGTACACGAAGTTGATGCTGGTGTGGTCGGCAAGCTTGCCCAGCAGTGCGGCGCCGATACCGCCTAAGCCGAAGGCCAGTCCGAAGAAGAGTCCGGAGACGGTGCCAATTTTAGTGGGGATGAGATCCTGGGCGTAGACGAGGATTGCGGAAAAGGCGGAGGCAAGGATGATGCCGATGACGACGCTCAGGATTTCGGTCCAAAAAAGGCTGGAATACGGCAGAAGCAGGGAGAAAGGAAGCACGCCGAGAATGGACCACCAGATGACGAATTTGCGGCCGAAGCGGTCGCCGATTGGCCCGCCGATGATGGTGCCTGCGGCGACAGCGCCAAGAAAAATGAAAAGGTGGACCTGGGCGCTCTGCACGGAGATATGGAAACGGTCCATTAGATAAAAGGTGTAATACGAGGTCAGACTGGCGAGATAAAAGAACTTTGAGAACATCAGGATGATGAGGACACCCATGGTGAGCGCTATTTTGCGCGAAGAAAACGCGGGACGGGGGGCGTGGACCGAGCCAGTAACGTGCATGCCGACCGGAACGCTTTTAGCGCCGGCTTGACCAAGACGATAGCGGTGAGCCCAATGACCGATTTTGAAGAGCAGGATCATGGCGATGAGCGCCAGGATCGAAAACCAAGCGATGCTGGACTGGCCGTTAGACAGAACGAACGCAGCCAGGAGAGGACCCAGCGCGGAACCGGCGTTGCCCCCCACCTGAAAGATGGATTGGGCGAAGCCGTGCTGTCCACCGGAGGCCATGCGAGCAACGCGCGAAGACTCCGGGTGAAAAACGGCGGAACCCGTGCCGATCAGGCCTGCGGCAATGAGAACGATCCCGTAGGTAGGCGAGACGGCAAGAGTCAGCAAACCAGTGAGCGTGATGCCCATACCCGCCGCCAGGAAATACGGTTTGGGATGACGATCACTGTAGAGTCCGACGAGCGGCTGGAGAAGAGAAGAGGTGAACGTGGCTGTAAAGGCGATCAAACCAACTTGGCCAAAGTCCAGGCGAAAGGTATTTCGGAGCAAAGGATAAAGAGCAGGAAGAAGGGACTGCACCGTGTCGTTGAGGAGATGACAGAGACTGACAGCGAGCAGGACTTTGAACGTGGAGCGCTCAGCAGCACCGGTGAGCGGCTCAGTGTGAAGCGCAGAGATGTTGGTCTCGGTTGACATATTCGTGCCGGACGATAAGGGCATCCTGTTGGGCCAGCACTCTAGAATAAAGGGGAAATGAAAAATCGCGAAATCCGGCGGGTGGCAGACCCTGAAAACCTCCCGGGTGGCCTACCCTTTAAGCGGCTAAGGGAGCGGCCTGTTGACCGGTTACCAATCGTCACGAGCTCCGTTCGCGGACACAGCGGAACCCGACCACGATGCTCCGCACGTTGGGCTTGAGCATGTAACGAGAGGAAACGCGCGCGTGCCCCCGCACGACTCCGCGCCAGGAGCCGCCGCGGGCCAGGCGATATTCACCGATGTCCGGGCCCTGCGGGTCGGATTCTGGGCTGTGGCTGTAATACGTCAGCGAGTACCAGTCTTGCACCCACTCCCAAACGTTTCCCAGCACGTCATACAATCCAAAAGCATTCGGCTTTTTCTCGCCCACGGGATGGGACTTACCGCTGGAGTTGTCGCGGGACCAGGCAACTTCAACCACAGGGCCGTACCGGCAGGAAGTGTCTCCGGCGCGCGCGGCGTATTCCCATTGCGCCTCGGTCGGAAGGCGGTAACGGTAGCCGTCCTCCTTGCGGTTCATTGCCTCACAAAATTTCTGCGCGTCTTCCCAGCTCACGCCATCGACAGGGAGATTCGGCCCCTTGGAATAGCTGGGATTGATAGTCGTTACCGCTTCGTACTCGGCCTGCGTCACCTGGTATTTGCCCAACTCAAAAGACCGAGTGATCTTTACCCGATGCGCGGGCTTTTCGTCGGCGTTGCATTCGGCATCCCCTGCCGAACAGCCCATCATGAAGTCTCCGGCCGGAATGTTCACGAAGTACATGGTGCTTGACCTTTTCCCGTTCCTGGCTGACGGTCGAAAGCTTGGTGCGCCACGAAAAACACGGCGCAACTCTCTAACTGGAATTTCTGTTTTGAGGGTTTGCTTGACCGAAAGCCTACCCCTACTGCGCAATTGCGTCAACCGCCGGGTCCCCGGATTCGCCTTGACGGATGGTGTGAACTGCGTCCGCGAAGGTTCGGGAGGCAAGCCGTGAAAGCGCCGATTCTTTACCGAATCGCTTCTGTTCTTCTGCTGCTTTTCGCGGCTGGGCACACGTTTGGGTTTCGCCAGAATAATCCGGAATGGGGAGCGGACGCGGTTCTGGCGTTAATGCGCTCCGTCCACTTTGACGCGCAAGGGTTTACCCGGACGTATTGGGACTTCTTCAGCGCGTTCGGGCTTTTTTTCTCCGTGTTTCTTTTGTTCGCGGCGGTATTGGCGTGGCTGCTGGGCCGGCTTCCGGCAGAGACGTTGTTACGCGTGCGAGGCATTGCGTGGGCGCTCGCCATTTCCTTTGTAGCGGTCACGGCTTTGACCTGGAGATACGCCTTCACCACCCCGCTCGTTTTCTCAGCCCTGATTACAGCGTGTTTGCTTGCGGCCGCGTGGCTCTCGGCGAAGACAGCCTGAATCTGGCCCAACGTTCCTCGTCAGGTGTGCCGAGCGCAGCGCGTCCGCTGCACGCGGTGGTTGGACAACACTCACTTACCCGCGGCTTGTTGAGAACACTCTGCCGCCTTCTTCAATCGCGCCAGAGAGTCCGCTACTCCCTCGTGTAACTGTCGGCTCCCGAAATGTTCGAGCATCCATCCCCACCATCCAGGTGAGATTGTGAAGTCTCAACCAAAGCTGACGCGGCAATGCTTGTTATCGAGCGTCGCACAGACTATATGGTTGTGCACCGTGATGCCAAAAGGCAACTGCGTCGTCAGATCCAAGGCCCGTTTGTCCGGGTCGATGCCCGCAACCGTGATCTGCACGTTCCAATCTTTCCCGAGCGCCCTCGTTCGCGCGGATATTCGCTGCCCCGGCATGGCCGGGCCAGCCGGCTCGATCGCAAACTGCCAGCACGTTTCCGCATCCCACCACAACCCATAATTGTTGGGGTCCGCCAGCAGTCGCCAGACCTGCTCGGCGGGCGCTTCCACTGTGGCGACGGGACAAGTGTTTATGCTCATCGAGATATCACAACCCACTGACATGTGGCGGTGCTGGTTTGTCGCCGACAACAATACGAATCAAGGAAGAATTATCGGCTCATCGAGAGCTTGCCGCAAGCAGCGGGGTGTATCCAGTTCCGGTTTTCGGTACTCGGGTCTTGGGTTACCTTGTCGGGGCTTTTTGTGTAATGGCCGTTTTCAGCCCGGCGCCGCTTTAACGGGGTGGAGACGTGTTATTTTTTCGGTTCCGTTTGCGGCGGCGCCTCGCTGCTTGGCGGAAGGATGTTCTTCAGCCGCATGTACGTGACCAGGTTGCCGTAATGTTCCATGTTGTGCATGTTGTTGACCGTCAGCGCGCTAAGCCTCGGCGCGTCATTCCCGAAAAGCTTGATCGTCTGCACCGCCGACGCGTCCGTCATGGTGTCATAGGCTTTGTCGCAGTAGGCGAACCCGGCATTCAGCGCCGCGATCAGATCCGCTTTGGATATTTTAGTGTGCTCGATGTCCGGGGCGGGATTCTTCTCCCCAAGCGCGATCGAACAGAAAAGGTATTGGGCATCCGCCACGTGTCCAACGATCTGGCCGTAGCTGCGGACCGCGTCCGTGGGCTTGAAGCTGTAGTTCTCCTCCGGCATTTTTTGCGCGGAACGCAGCAGGATGTCCTTCACCCTGGCATTGGCCTTCTTGTTCCACGTACTAAGCGGATTTTCCAGGGCCGCCGCGGCAGGTTTCTCTTGAGCCAGGGCGGCACCGGCCGGGACGAGCAGACAAACGATGGGCAGACAGACGATCACGTTTCGCAGGATTGTTCGCATGAGTTCCCCTCCTGAACAGTTAATACGCTAGCTTCCCGCAGATATTACATCCCCGCCAGCATTTTTTCGGTGTAGCGGGCGGTGGCACACATGAGCACAAGGGCGCATCGGGCCATCAGCCGACAGCCCTTAGATTCGGAACGGAGAAAGAGTCTTCAAGCCGGTCGCAACGCCCGGTGTGAGATCTCGAAGCGGAAGAGTGACCCACCCTTTCGCTCCTGCGCCTACCTGCGGCAAGCAGGGCGGGCAAGCTAAAACCGAAAGGGAAGACACCCCGGACGTTTTCAACACCGAATCTTCTATTGCCGGCGCTTGCCAAAAATGCAGTAAACTGAGAGCGTGAATTTTGAATGGGACCCGGCCAAAGCCCGAAATCAACCGCCGCAAGCACCGGGTAACGTTTGAGGAGGCCGCCACGGTCTATGGCGACGCCCTGGCGCTGACGTATCCAGACCCGGATCACTCCATCTCGGAGCAGCGGTTTATCACGATTGGAATATCGAGCTCCAAACGGGTTTTGATCGTGGCCCATGCCGAGCGCGGCGAATCTATCCGGATTATCAGCGCTCGGAAAGCTACACATAGCGAGCGAAAACAATATGAAGAAAACAACTAGGAAGCGAAAACCGGCAAGCGACCTGCGGCAGGAGTACGACCTGTCCAGCCTGAAGGGCGGAGTCCAGGGCAAATACTTCGAGCGCTATCAGTCGGGCACAAATCTCGTGCTTCTCTCCCCCGATGTGGCCCGGCATTTCCCAAATGAACAGTCCGTCAACTCTGCCTTGCGCGAATTAATCCGTTCAGGCAAACGCTCGCTGCGTCGCGTTCCTTAGCCGTGCAACCACTCCAAGCAAATCAAATTATTTAGCGCGGGTGGCGCATTCAATTCGCAAGAACTTCTTAGGTGCCGGCTTCACCGGGCTGCCGAACACATCGCTGTTAGAGAACTACTCGCCGGTATTTAATCGTTGAAGTAGGCGGCCTTTTTGGTTCATCTTCCTATTGTCGGCAGATAGGGGGTACTCATGGCCGCACTCTGGTTGGTGGCGTTGCTGTTGGGCACGGGGTTCGCCATCGCGACTGGGCCGGGACCGAAGTGGAAAATACTCAATGTTGTCATCATTCTGGGTTGCATGGGCATCGGGCTGGGTCTCGGGTACGCGATAGGGTTGGGAAGCAAGAATTTTGGATCGGTCCCCAACGCGGCCATACCTATGTCAATGATGTTCGGAGTGCTGGGAGCTATGGTATGCGTGGCGAGGAACACGTGGAGCGCGAAGGCGTGAGTCCTTACTGGCCTTTCCGGGAATCTTACTCGTCCAGGACAAACGTCAGCAATGACTTGTTGATCTTGATCCTGCGGCGGTGGTATTCGATGAAGCCCAGTTTCCGGAAATTGTTCATGAAGAAATTCACGCGAGAGCGCGTGGTGCCGATGATCTGTGCCAGAATCTCCTGGGTAACATTCGGCAGTTCGCCCTCCGCCTGATGCTGCGCCTTCCCGTAGCGGCCGAGGACCAACAGCGTCCGGGCCAGGCGCTTCTCGCTCGAATTGAAGAGCTGATCGATCAGGTCTTCCTCGACTCGATTGTTGTGGCTGAGCATGTACTCGACAAAATGGTTGGAGAGTTTGTTCCGCGTACGGAGCATGTTCAATAGTTCGTCTTTGTCGATGGAAAGCAGGGCAGTTGGGGCAATGGCGGTAGCCGTGCCCGTGCGCGCCGGCTGGCCCGCCATACAGCCCTCGCCAAAAAAATCGTTCGGGCCAAACATCGCGACGACCGCTTCCTTGCCCGACCCATTTACCACGGAGAACTTTACGTTGCCCGTTTGAATGTACATCACCGTTTGGGCAGGGTCGCCCTGACAGTAAATTGCCTCGTCTTTTCGAAATTCAAGGGCTTTTCTTGCCACTCCCGAGATATCGAGAAATATGTCCTGTTCGAGGGATTTCGTCTTGGTTTCCTTGATTTTCATATCGGCACTGAGAACGACTCAACCGCTCCTCGGCAATTGCCGGGGGGCATTAACTCTGAACGGGGCCAGTTCAATTCGGGACTTCCTTCTTCCCCACTCGGTCGGCCGGCAAAAAGCAAAGGATCTGCTGCTTTAATTGCGCATCCACTTCGTCCGCGATGGTCACCACGTCCGGAAGCAACGCGCTGAATTTCACCAGGCGCTCATTCCGGTGCAGGGTCGAAAAGATGCATACCTGCAGGATGCGGGATTCATCCACGACCATGGCGGCGGTGTACCCCTGTTTTCTTCGCAGCTCTCCGTGATGGCTGGCAGCCGCGGAAACCGGGGCTTTTGAGCCATGTGCGAGGCGCAGCCTGGCAATTACGTCATGGAGGAGTCTGGGAAGATGACCGGTGCGGTCCTGGAAGTTCAGCGGGATGCGGACGAGGTCCGTTTCTTTCTCCACAAGGTGCAACCACTCTTGAATCGTGACGTCGAGTTCCTGTTCTAGAATGTCGGCCACGGACAGTGTTTCTGCAGAGGAAGGCGGGGGGCCATGGCCGCCCGGCTGTGAAGCTAACATTTTCGTCATTCTTACCTCCGTTTATGCAGGCTTAGTATCCCCCTTTGTCCTGCGCGTGGCTGTCTCTAAAGGGTCTATTTCTCCTCAAGAACGCAGGAACAATAGCTTTATGGGTGGATAAAAGGCGTTTAACTTTTGCGTCTTGCGGGCTTCTTCCCCGTTGCCCGCGGTTTCCCTTTTGCGCCCTGGCGGCCTACAATGTCGCCGCTACTTTTTCGAACGAGGGCAAAGAGCCATGCGAAATCTGGTTGCTATGTGGAAACTGTTGTTCATTGCTTTGTTATGTTTGGGGTTCGGCGCGACGGCGAGGGCACAATACACCGACTGGAAGGCCATCGAGGATTTGGGCGGGCCGCAGGAGTTTGCGGCGCGGCGCGCGGAGTTGATGGCGCAGGCAAAGACCGGCTACACGCTGCTGTTTGCGCGCAACGAGATTGCCGAGGCGACGCACTACCGCGAAGACAATGACTTTTACTACTACACGGGCGTGCAAGATCCCGGCGCCGTGCTGGCCATGGACAACGCCAGCGGTAAAATCTTTCTTTTCGAGCCGCAACAAGCCGGCCGCACTGCGCAAGTCTATGGCGCAAATCTCCTCTCGCAACCGGAAGAAGCGAAAAAGCTCGGTTTCGAGACCGTGCTGCCGATCGGAAATCTCGATCTGTTGCTGTCCACTGCCCTGAGCGCGCATCCGCAAGTGGACCTGTGGGTGCGGCTGGGATTTCCGGACAAGGCTGATGGCGCGCGCTCGGAAGTGGGCCGCGACCACGCGTGGAAATTCGCGCATCCCTACCACGAGGACGTTCCGCAGGATCTGGCGCCCGGGAAATTGCTGGCGGAACGCTATCCCATGGCCAAGCTCCGCGACGTGACCGCCATCATCGATGCGATGCGCAACATCAAGCGGCCGAAAGAAATGGAAGTCCTGCGCCGCAACGGAAAAATCAGCGCGGAAGGCGACCGCGCGGCGATCGCTCACGCGCGGCCGGGAATGCACCAGTACGAAATCGAAGCGCGGGCTTTCGATTATTTTTACAGCCATGGAGCGCAGGGCGTGGCGTACCTGGCGATTGTGGGCTCCGGAAAAGACATCAACACATGGCATTACTTTTCCAATCGCAATGTTGTCGAGGCGAATCAGCTGGTGGTGTTTGATTACGGCGCTTCGCTGGACCACATGACGATGGACATCACGCGAACCTTCAACATCAGCGGAAAATTCACGCCGGAGCAGGCGAAATGGTATGCGGTGGACCTGGAGTCGCAGAAAGCCACCATCGCGCTGCTGAAACCCGGCCATACGTACGAAGAGGCCGAAGCCGCGGGAAAAGCCGTGTTTGAGAAGGCGGGAATCGGCAGCCAGTGGTACGGCTGGCCGGGCCACTTCGTCGGACTGGCCACACATGATGTGCTGCATCCGAGCGGTCCCATTAAGCCTGGCCAAGTGGTGACGGTCGAACCGATCGTGGAATTTCCCGACAAGCAAATGCACTTCCGCGTGGAAGACACCATCCTGATCACCGAAGGCGAGCCGGAAATCCTGAGCGCCGCCATCCCCAAGGAAATCGCGGATGTCGAAAAACTAGTGGGCAGCGAAGCCAAGGAAAAGTAGCGCTGGCACATCCTCGGAACGCCATTCTTCTGAATGGCGTGTTTAAGGCTGCCAATCGGGAGATTGGCGTTCCCGGGGAGCGGCTCAATTATTGCGGGATGGAGAAATCGTAAATCTTGCCGGTGGCGTTTCCGCCGGAGCGGGATGCGCCGAGATCGCCGCCCGACATGTTGGATTGGGCTCCGGTGCCGAGGAAGAAGGCGTATTCGCCGGGCTTGAGATCGGAATCCAGTGAGACTCTGTAAACCCGGACGCCGGCGTGCTCCGCTCGAAACGGAATCTGCTTTTCCTTCTTGATTCCTGCTTTGCCGCCGGTTATGCCGCCAAAACTTCCCACCTGAAATTCCCGGTGATCGCTTTTTTTCTCAAGCGTGAGCAGCACGTAGTCCGCGGCCGTGTCGCCATCGGGAACATAGAAATAGAAAACAGGACGACGGTCCTTGACGAGATTCGCGGAAGCCGGGCCTTCGACGACGGCATCCCAATGCTCGGAGCGGATTCCGCTGGTGAAGAAACTGGCTGCGCGGCCTCCCGCTTTTTGCTGGGTGAGCGTCCTGCCTTGCACCAGGGCGAATGTCGGTCCGTCTTTCCAGTAGACGCCCACCTCCGGCGGCGGAAGATTGGGATCCATTGTCATCGGCGCGCCCGAAACGACGACTGTCGGCGGAAGCGCGGGATTGATCATGGCCTTCACGATGGCGTCGGAAACTTTGGCTTCCTTCAGCGACCTGAGGCCGTCCACCGAAGTGTCGAAGTTGAGGCCGTCGGAGCCGGAAACGCTGCGAATCTTGGCGATGATAACTTCGTCGGAAAGACCCAGCGAGGCCATGGAAATGATGTCCTGATTGGTCAGGCGTTTGGAGGATTCCTGCGCCGCGGCAAATGGGCTGAACAGATTGCAGGAAAAGAGAAGGGCGGTCAGCAGGCCGACTGTGGGGAGGGATGCCTTGCCGTGCCAGAGCGAACTGGAAAGACGGGGCATGAAATGATCCTTTCGTCTTCTTACAGAGATGGACGTACCGCGAAGGTAAAAAGTTACTGGCCCAGTTACCCAAAAAGTTGGGTGGCAGATTTGGCGCCGGCGATGTCTGAGGCTGTCAAGAGTTAGTGGGGATCGGAGCGCCATTCGGGAAAATGGCGTTCCGGGGCGGCGGTCGCTCGACCTTGGGTGCGGGCGTTGTTAGGATACGTCGCATAGCCATGGCCAGGAAAAAACCAGTGGAGAAGAAGGGGCGAGGGAAGCGGCACGGGCTTGCCCAGTCGCTAAGCGTTTCGCTGCGCGAGCGCTTTGCCGTTTGCGCGGGAGAGCGCATTGGGGTTGCGGTTTCGGGTGGCGCGGATTCGGTGGCGCTGCTGCGATTGTTTGTGGAATTGCGGGAAGCACTGGGAATTGTAGTTCGCGTGGCGCATTTCAACCACAAGTTGCGGGGGAAGGCTTCGGAGGCGGACGAGAAATTCGTGGCTAAGCTTGCCGCTGAGCATGGGTTGGAGTTTTTTGTCGCGCGCGAGAATGTCGCGGCGAAGGCGAAGCGCGAACGAGCCAATCTGGAGGATGCGGCGCGGCGGGCGCGCTACGCATTTTTCGAGCAGCTTGTGAGGGAAGGGCGGGTTTCGCGCGTCGCGGTTGCGCAGACCGCGGATGATCAGGCGGAGACGGTGCTGGCGCACATTTTGCGCGGCACGGGGCTAGCCGGACTGGCGGGGATTCACCCGCAAGCAGGGAGCGTGTTCAGACCTGTGCTTGCGATTCGCCGCGCCGCGCTGCGCGCGTACCTCCGCAGCAAACGCCAAAACTGGCGCGAGGACGCAAGCAACCGGGATGAAACACGAACGCGATCCCGCATCCGGCATAAATTGATGCCGTTTTTAGAGGAGAAATTTCAAAGCTCGGTTGTCGAGCATCTGTGCCAACTGGCGGAACTTGCGCGCGAGGATAACACCTACCTGGATTTTACGGCTCGTTTTCGTGTGAGTGAGGTTGCGAAGGAAATTGGAACGGACATTTCCGTCCCGGTCGGTGAGATGGCCGGGAGCTACAAAGGAATTGTGAAATCGGGCCGTAAGGAAAAATACCCGGAAGAGAACTCGCTCGCCCTGCGGAAGCGGATGGTTCGCGAAATTGTAAAGAGGGTGAAGCCGCGGACCGGCGAATTGGGGGCGCTGCATGTGGAAGCGGTGCTCCACTTGGCCCAGAGCGGCCATTCGGGAAAGATCTTGCAGTTGCCGGGGGGAGTGGATGTGCGCCGGACGCAAGACTCGCTTGTTTTTTGCCCAGCGGCGGCGCCCAAAGATAAATCTGAGCCATCGACTTTTTCGCTATACGTGAATTTGCCCGCGACCGGCCAGGAGTTGCGGCTTGATGCACTTTCTCGCATCCTGCGCTTTCGGGTGATTGACTGGCCCTCGGAAGGGCGAGAAACTACTAAGGCAGGGGCGGTTCTGGACCGTGACCGGTTGCGTGTGCCTCTTGAATTGCGGAATTGGCGTGCCGGGGATGCCATGCGGCCATCGGGCCATCAGAACCGGCACACGGTGGCGCGGCTTTTGAACGAATTGGGCGCGAGCCGCTGGGAAAAAGAAAGTTGGCCGGTGCTGACGAGCGCGGGCAAATTGGCTTGGGTTCTGGGACTGCCGGTCGCAGACGAGTTTGCAATGACTGAAGGGAGCCGTGCGGCGGTGGTGATTACAGAGGAATCCTCATCGTGAGCCGTGCAAAAGCTGCTTCCTACTCCGCGGCGCGAATTGCCAGCCGCGTGAAAACGCTGGGGCGCGCGATTTCGCAGGCGTACGGCGGGCGGCGGCTGGATGTTGTGGTGACGATGGACCGTTCGTTTGTGTTCGCGGCCGACCTTGTACGAGCCATTGATGGCCCGGTGGCGGTACATTTTGTACGCGAAGATGTGCGCGACGTGGAAACCGACGGGCGAATGCGGCGCGAAGTTTTCTTCGGGAACCGCCAGACCACCGGCGGTGGCGAGGGGCCTTCGGAATTCAAGGGGCGCGACATTTTGCTGGTGGACGCGGTGCTGGACAGCGGAGTGACGCAGGAATTTTTATTGCGGCGCATCGGGGAAAGCAAGCCGCGCTCGCTGCGGCTGGCGGTCCTGCTGGACAAGGCTGCGAAGCGGCGCGTGGCATTGGAGCCTGATTACTTTGGCTTCCAGACTGCATCTAATTCAATGTGGTGTGGGTACGGGCTGGCCGCATCGAATGGCCTGGGACGCAACGGCAAGTCCTTGGTGAGCGGCGAAAAAGCAGGCGGCGGTTCCAAGAGGGCAACGAAGCGCAAGCGGTGAAGGCGCTGGAAATTATTAGAAGTTTTCTTACGGGTTTGATTGTGAGGGCAATGTGAATTCCACGGCAAAAACAATTCTTTTCTGGATCTCGATCGTATTCCTGGGCGTGATGCTCTGGAAGCTGGTCTCCGCCAACGGGCAGGCCGCGCGTGAGGATACGCCGAGCTACAGCGAGTTCATGGCCAAGGTGGACGAGGGCGACGTGAAAGAAGTGACGATGTACCTCTCGCCCAACAGCTATGAAATGCAGGGGGAGTATGTGCGCCCGGCGAATCACAAGTTCCGGGTCACTGTGCCCAAGGAAAACGCCCCGGAAATCACCAAGACGCTTCGCGACAAGGCCGTGCAATTGAGCGTGAAGGAAGTGCGCAGCGGCGATTGGGTATTGATTTTGCTGAATGCCCTTCCCCTTTTGCTGTTGGCGGGGTTTGTATTTTTCCTGATGCGGCAGATGCAGGCCGGCGGAAACAAGGCATTGAGCTTTGGCAAGTCGCGCGCGCGGCTGCTTTCCGCGCAGCAGAAGAAAGCGACATTCAAGGATGTTGCGGGCAGCGACGAAGCAAAGGAGGAGTTGCAGGAGATTATCGAGTTCCTGAAGGATCCGCAGAAATTCCAGAAATTGGGCGGGCGCATTCCGAAGGGTGTGCTGCTTGTCGGGCCTCCGGGCACGGGCAAGACTTTGCTGGCGCGGGCGATTGCCGGCGAAGCGAATGTGCCGTTCTTCTCGATTTCGGGTTCGGACTTTGTGGAGATGTTTGTCGGCGTGGGCGCGAGCCGCGTGCGCGATTTGTTTGAGCAGGGGAAGAAGAATGCTCCTTGCATCATTTTCATTGATGAAATCGACGCGGTCGGGCGGCATCGCGGGGCGGGTCTCGGCGGTGGGCACGATGAGCGCGAACAGACTTTGAACGCGTTGCTGGTGGAGATGGATGGATTTGAATCGAACGAAGGCGTGATCCTGATCGCGGCAACGAACCGTCCCGACGTGCTGGATCCGGCGCTGCTGCGCCCCGGGCGTTTCGACCGCCGCGTGGTTGTGGCGCGCCCCGACGTGAAGGGCCGCGAGGAGATTCTTCGCGTACACACGCGCAAGGTTCCTCTTTCCGACGACGTGGATCTTTCGATCATCGCGCGCGGGACGCCGGGATTTTCCGGCGCCGATCTCGCCAACCTGGTGAACGAAGCGGCGTTGTGGGCCGCGCGGCAGAACCGCAAGTTCGTGGCGATGGACGACTTTGAAATGTCGAAGGACAAAGTGCTGATGGGCGTGGAGCGCAAGTCCATGATCCTGTCGGACGAAGAGAAGCGTAATACCGCGTATCACGAAGCGGGACACGCGCTGGTGGCGGCGATGACGCCGGGCGCCGATCCGGTTCACAAGGTGACGATTATTCCGCGCGGCATGGCGCTGGGATTGACGATGCAACTGCCGGAAGCGGACAAGCACACCTATACGAAGGAATTCCTGGAGGGCATGCTGGCCGTGCTGATGGGCGGACGCAGCGCCGAAGAGATTTTTCTGGGCCACATAACGACAGGCGCGGGGAACGACATCGAACGCGCCACGGACATCGCGCGCAACATGGTTTGCGAGTGGGGCATGAGCGATCTTGGCCCGCTGGCGTTCGGCAAGAAGGAAGAGGCAATTTTCCTGGGCCGTGAGATTGCGCAGCATCGCGACTTCAGCGAAGACACTGCCTTGCAGATTGACCGCGAAGTGAAGAGGATCGTCAACAGCGGCTACGAGAAGGCGAAGAACCTGCTCTCGACGCACAAAGAAACCCTGGACAACATCGCCCAGGCGTTGCTGATTCGCGAGGTGCTCGACGCGAACGAGGTGCGCTTGCTGATGGAAGGCAAGCCGCTGCCGGAAAAACCGCGGACGCCTCCCACGCCGCCTCCGACGGCGGCTGCGCCGGCGACGGATCCGAAGGTGGTCCGCCCGGAAATGCGCCCGGCGCCGGGCTTCACGCGCGGAGATTCTCCGGCGAAAGCTTGATTTAGCTCAGTTCTCAAAATTTACGATCAGGGGCCCGAAAAATCGGGCCCCTACTTTTTTGCGCGCGGAGGCGTACAATACGGCCATGGGACTGAAAGACGGCCAAAATCTGAATATTACCTGCCCGTGCTGTCAGGCGAAGCTGGTGGTGGATCCGATCTTCGGCGCGGTGCTATCGCACGAGGCGCACGTCAAACCGGGACCGGACGTGGATCTGACGCAGGCGCAGAGCATCCTGGAACAACAGAAGAAGAACCGGGAAGACAAGTTTGCGGATTCTTTTTTCCAGGAAACGCACAAGGAAGACATTCTCGCCAAGAAATTTGAAGAGGCCATGAAGAAGGCCAAGGACGCGCCCGCCGGCAAGCCCATTCGCGATTTCGATTTGGATTAGGGCGCGGCCCCGAGGGTTTGCCCGAGAGGGCGACTGGGCCGAAAATGTGCCGCCCCTCCGGGGCTTGCATCCTCGGTGGATAGAATCCCAGTGCTCACGCACTGGGCTAAAATGTTTCGCGCCTCCGGCGCTGGGCTGTTTTATCACTTTGGCGCACTCCCGCGTTAAACTGCCTGCGACATGATCCGACGCAAGGTTTTTCGCTTGAGACTCCGTTCCCGCGCGCTGGTTTTGGGCGAGCGGACGCTGGTGATGGGCGTGCTAAATGTGACGCCGGACAGTTTTTCGGACGGCAGGAAATTTTTCCGGGCCGCGGATGCCGTGAAGGCGGGGTTGGCCATGGAACGGGCCGGCGCGGACATTCTGGATATTGGGGCAGAGTCGACGCGGCCGGGTTCCACGGGAATTTCGGGGGAGGAAGAGTTGGAGAGGTTGTTGCCGGTGCTGCAGGGGCTGCGCGGGCGATTGAAGATTCCTATTTCGATTGATACGCAGAAGGCGCGTGTGGCGGAGATGGCGATCGCCGCGGGTGCGGCGATGCTGAACGACATTTCGGGTTTGAAGCACGATCCGAAGATTGCCGAGGTGGCAGCGCGTTTCAGCGTGCCGCTTGTTTTGATGCACATGCGGGGGACGCCGCGGACGATGCAGAAGAAGCCGTGGGCGAAGGATGTACTGAAGGATGTGAGCGACGGGCTTCGCGAATCCGTGGCTGTTGCGCGGCGGGCAGGCGTGACCAAATCGCAGATCATTCTTGATCCGGGGATCGGCTTCGGGAAAAGTTTTGCGCAGAATTACGAATTGCTGGCCAAGCTGCCTTCGCTTGCACGGCTCGGATATCCACTGATGGTCGGAACTTCGCGCAAAGGATTCCTGGGCGCGTCACTGGCGCGGGATGGGAAACCATTGCCGGCCGATGAGCGGATTTGGGGAACGGCCGCGACAGTGGCGGCAAGCATTCTGCAGGGCGCGCACATTGTTCGTGTTCACGATGTGGAGGAAATGATTCAGGTGGCGAAGGTAACCGACTGCCTGCTAAAAGCCTGAAGCGCGAGGGGCGGCCACGAATTTTCGGGCGCGCCGGACAGCGCGAAGAACTTAAACGGGTTTCAAGCCCTGGGCGCGGATGGCCCGCTTCGATTGGTCGCGTAGCATCAATACACGAACAAAAATCAGTAGGGCCACAATGCCTCCGCCAAAAAACGTAACCAACGATTTTTCCACGGCCGTGGTGATCGCTTCCGCGGCGCCCGCCCCAACGGCTATGCGGAGCGGCGACCCGGGTATTCCCCGGTTGTCCTGACACCCCAGAACATAGGTGCCGTCCCGCGGAACGCTGAAATTGAGAAAAGAGATGCCGGAACGGGCGCCATAGTTATAGGTGGCGGAGCCGGAGGGAGCGCTCATGGGGACCGTGTCGCCGTAGGGCAACGCGTGAAGTTCGCAGCGTACCTTCGATTTCAAAGCAACTATCGGAGCGGGGTCCGAACCTCCACCCAAGGTTTGCTCCAGGAACACGGTGTAGGAAAGATTTTTCTTCAGCTCCACGTCCATTTCACCGGGGACGTTCACGTACGCCATCGAAGCGCCGACGCGTTGAATTTCCGTGACCATGAAGAAGGCGGCGAGTCCCAAGCCGGCCAGGGAAAACGGAATGGCCAGCGCCGCCCACCACAGGCTTGGCCGGATGGCTTGTGTCTGAGTCATTGACCCCACCTGAAATACGTGGCACACAGCATATCGCGAGAGGCGCAAATTGCAATTTGTTCGGACGCGGTGGGATATAATTTGCGCGCAGATACCTATCTGGATCTTATGGAGCTGAAATGAATATTCACCGCTGTATTCCTGCATACCTGGGCATTTACCTTGTAGCTGTTTCCCTGCCGGCGATCGCGCAGATTCCAGCGGTGAAGACGGACTCGCTGCATCCGGGACAGGCGGCACAGGGTGCGGCGGGATGTTCGGCGACGGAGGCGTCGTCTTGCGCGCAGGCGGCGGCGAAAATTACGCCGATCGTGATGGGCGAATCGCCACTGGAAGAGAATCTGCGGCGGTTGACGGATGGGATTGGCGGGCGCGTGACCGGCTCGCCGGAGATGGCCAAGGCCGTCGAGTGGGGCGTGGCGGGATTTCGCGCGGCGGGAGTGGACGTGCACACGGAGAAGTACATGCAGCCGGCGGCGTGGAGCGAGGGCGAGACGCGGCTGGAGGTGATGGGCGCGGAACGATTCCCGGTTTCGCTGGTTTCGATCGGACTTTCGCCGGCTACTCCGGTGGGAGGATTGGAAGGCGTGCTCGTGAATATTGGAACCGGCGCGGAGGCTGATTTCGCGCAGGCTGGAAATTCGGTGAAGGGCGCGATTCTGATTGTGCATACGGAGGTCAGCTACACCTGGGTTGACCTCTTTAACGAGTATAAGAATCCGCCGGCGATCATTGAGCGGGCGATGAAGGCGCGGGCGCTGGCGATTCTGTGGACCGGAGAACGCGAGAGGAAGCTGCTGTACCGGCACACGAATACGACGGACGGCAAGCTGGAACGCATTCCGCAAGCTGTGGTGGCGCGGGAAGACGGATTGCGGCTGGAGCGCGTGGCGCTGGCGAATCCCGGGAAAGTGCGCGTCCGGCTGACGATGGCGAACAGGATCGGCGGGCCTGTGGAACAGCAAAATGTGGTGGGAGAAATTCGCGGGTACGAAAAGCCGGACGAAATCGTGGTGTTGGGCGCGCATCTTGATTCGTGGGAGCTTGGCACAGGCGCGCTGGACAATGGTTGCAACGCGGCGCTGGTGATTGAGGCGGCGCGGGCGATCAAGGCGAGCGGGTTGCTGCCGCGGCGCACAATTCGATTCATTTTGTTCAGCGGCGAAGAGGAGGGATTGTACGGCTCGTGGGCGTATGTGAAGGAACATCGCGCGGAGATGGACAAGTACCGGGCCGTGGTGATTTTTGATTCGGGGATTGGGCGCGTGACCGGTTATTCGCTGGGCGGGCGGCGCGACATCGAACCCGCGGTGCGGGAAATTTTGAAGCCGTTCGCGGGGTGGGGCGTGGACGACCATTCCTATGACGCGAGTTGGGGCACGGACCACTTTGATTTTTTGCTGGAGGGCGTGCCGAACCTGGTGGCGAATCAGGAGGTCGCGAACTACCTGCAGAATTATCACGCCGCTTCGGACACATTCGACAAGGTGGACATCCGCGAGCTGAAGCTGAACACGGTGCTGGCGGCGGTGACGGCGTGGGGGATCGCGGATCGCGCGGAACCGATTGGGCCGCGCTATTCGCGCGCGCAGATTGAGACGCTGATGAAAGAGACCGGCCTCGATCAGGAAATGAAGACCCTCGGCATGTGGGCGGATTGGGAAAGCAGCGCGCGGGGAAGAAAACCTTGATCAGGCAGGCCGGCCGGTCTGAAGTCCAGCCGACACATGGGGACAGGCTGAAGCCTGTGCTACTGGACGGTGCACGAATGGGAAATCGCGGTGCACTCGTGGGCGTCGCCAGCGGCGTTCGAGCTATACTGAGATGTGAGCGGAATTCCTCAAAAAAGCCGTAATTTGGCACTGGATGGGGCGCAGGCGGCGTTCAAGATTCTGGCGTTGGACTATGGGCGGACGAAGATCGGGCTGGCGCTGGCGGACAGCGCGGCGCGAATTGCGCAGCCCTACGACACGATGGAGCGCATCAACCGGAATGAGGATATGCGCCGGCTGCGGGAACTGGCGTGGGATCTTGGTGTAAGGCAGATTGTCGTGGGACTTCCCTTGCGGCTGGACGGCACGGGCGGGGAGATGGCCGACGAAGCGACACGATTTGCGCAGCGCGTGCATAAACAGATTGGGATGCCCGTGGAACTGGTGGATGAGCGGCTGAGCAGTTGGGAGGCCGAGCGCATCCTGGAAGAAGAGATGGGGCGGCGGCTGGTGCATGAAGAGACTCCGCACGGGCGCAGGAAAACGGCGGGGACGGCGGATGGAAAATACACCGTGGATGCCGTCGCCGCGATGGTGATTTTACGGGAATACCTGGCACGCACGGCCCTGACGGAGGGGAGCCGCTAATTTGAAAATTCTCGCCGCCCTGATCCTGCTGGTTGTACTCGCCGCCGGAATTGCCGCCGGCTACGTCTGGTATTCCATCGAAAAGCCGTATGGGACGTTTCCCGCGGACGGTCTGTACGTCGATATTCCTCACGGCGCTTCCCGGCGGGCAGTGGCGCATATTTTGAAAAACGCCGGGGTGATCCGGAATTCATTCGCGTTTGAACTTTACGCGCGCCGGCACCCGAAACGCACGCTCCTGGCCGGTGAATATCTGTTCGATCACCCGCTCTCGGGCATGGAAGTTTTCTGGAAGCTGGCGAATGGCCACGTGTTCGAGCAGCCGTTCACGGTGCGCGAAGGCGAAACGATTTTTGACATTGCGCGCGATCTGGAAGCGGCGAAGTACATGTCGGCCGATGATTTCCTGGCCGCTGCGCAAGATTCGAGCCAAATTAAGGATCTTTTCCCGGACGCACGAACGCTGGAGGGTTTTCTTTTCCCGGCGACGTACAATCTGCCGAAGCACGCGCCCGCGCAAGAAATCACCGGGATGATGGTGCGGAAGTTCCGGGAAACCCTGGCCAGCGTCGTGCCGAACGATGACCCGGCAACGGAACCGCCGGTTTCGATCGGCTCCGTGGTTACGCTGGCTTCGCTGGTGGAACGCGAAACGCCGAAGCCCGACGAGCGGCCGCTGGTGGCGGGCGTGTTCGCGAACCGGCTGGCGAAAAACATCCCACTGCAGTGCGACCCGACGGTGATTTACGCGCTGCAGATGGACGACGAATACAACGGCACACTGACGCTGAGGGATTTGCGGCTGAATTCGCCGTATAACACATATCGAAACAGAGGTTTGCCGCCGGGGCCGATCGGGAATCCCGGGGAAGTTGCGCTGCGCGCGGCTTTGCATCCGGCACAGACCGATTATCTTTATTTTGTGGCCAACACGCAGGGAGGGCATTTTTTCGCGTCGACACTGGCGGAACACAACACAAATGTGGCCAAATATCACCGCCTGCTGAGAGGCGAGCCCGCGGAACCTCCGGTGGTGGAAGCGCATCATACACATGCGGCCAGGCCGACGCGCAAAGGCAAACGATGACCGACGCGCTCAAACACAAGAAGGACATGATTCTGGACGCGGCGCGCGATCTGGGCGTGCAGAAGTGGACGGTTGCGGAGATTGACCAGCTGCGGCGCAAGCTGCTGGCGGATCACGGCGAGGCGGGAAAAACCGGGAACGATTACATCGCCGATGTGCTGAAGGGCGCGGGCTGGAAAATCCAGCTTACCGACCGCGAGGAGGCGGAAGAGCGGTTTGAGGAAGAGTTTGAAGACATTCTGCATTTCAAGACGCTGTATGACGCGGAGGTCAGCCTGACGCGTCTCGACGAATTGCTGCGGCGTTTTCGCATGCACGGCGAGCGGGCGGCGGTGGGACGGGTGCTGGAGATTGCGCGGCTCGGGAAGCGCCGCGCGGAAATGATTTCGCGCAACCGCAAGGTGGAAGAGCAAAAACGAAAAGAGAAAAAAGAAATCGCGGAGTGGTTCCGCATCTGGCTGGAAGCGCCGGACACTTTTTTTGACTGGCTGGCCGTGCGCAAGGCTTCGCCGGAATTCCACGCCACCTTTGGCGAAATCGAGGAAGAGTAATCTTGCTGCCGGAAAACAACCTGCCGGATTTGCCACCGTATTCGCTGGATGTGCAGGCGATGGACCTTGGGTCCGAAATCAAAGCCGTGGGGCTGGAATTGATCGGGACGGAGAGCCGCGAGCCGGTACGGGGCGAGGAAGCGGCTTCCATCTGGGCGGCGGTGATTCCCGCGTTGGCGGGCGATGAAACGTGGGTGCTGGATTTTTTCAGCCATCTGGATCGCGTGCGCGAATATTGCAAAAGCCATGAGGTGGAATTTCGCGAGGCGGCCAATCGTTGCCTGGTAATCCCTCAGCTTCCGCTCGAGAAATTGCGAGAGCTGGTTGCACGATTTGCGGGAGAAACTTTCGGCTTGCGGTGCGGTGCTGCGGCGAAAGAGGCGGACGCGACGGTCGAGAGCGAGCTTTCACATCGCGGGTTGGATGCCTACCAGGATGCTTACACGCGGTATACCTTTTGCGCGATCTGCGAGGCCGACGATGGTTGGGTGACTCTGCTGAGCACAACTTTGTGGCCGAGCGAAATTATTCGCCGGACGCGGCCGGCGCTGCAGCCGTTTGACGTGCACATTGCGCGGCCCCAGTGAGGAGCGGTTTGACGCTCTCGATGGTGGTTGCTAAATTGCGTAGTTTCGACAGAAGGCGCGGAATTCACTGATGAAACGCATCTGGAAGCGCATGATTTTGGTGACAGTGTCGGCGGCGGCTTGCAGCTGCGGGCACACGGTCACGAAATCCACGAAAGTGCCCGTGGCGGAGCGGCCCGTCGCGCGCGAAGCAAGCGAGGAGGACCTGCTCGATCGCTACAATGCTCTCGCTCGCGGGCTGACTAGCGTTGATGCCACGCTGGAGCTGAAGCCGACAGCGGGGACGAAATACAGCGGCGTGATTGATGAATACCACGAAGTGAAAGCCTTTTTGCTGGCGTCGCGCCCTTACAACATTCGAATGATTGGCCAGGTGCCGGTCGTCGGGAAGACCGTGTTTGACATGGTGAGCGACGGGCAGACATTTGAAGTTTCGATTCCGCCGAAGAACAAATTCCTGGTGGGCCAGGTGGCGCTGGAGCGGCAAAGCAGCAAGCCCATAGAGAACCTGCGGCCGCAGCATCTGGTGGATGCCGTCTTGTGGCCAGAAGTGCGCAAGGAAGAAATTGTGCTGATTGAGGAATACAACGACGAGAACGCGCGGTATTACGTGCTGACGGTGCTGCGCGGAGGATACAAGTCGGAGATTTTGCGGAAGATCTGGTTTGATCGGGCGGATCTGCACATGGTGCGGCTGCAAGCGTATGGGCCGAAGGGCGCGCTGCTTTCCGACGTGCGCTATGCGAACTGGCAGCCCATTTCCGCCGGGAGCGCCGAGGAATATCCGATGAGCATTCGCATCGAGCGGCCTCGCGACGAATACCGGCTGGACCTGACGATCAGCAAGATTGTTTTGAATGAGACGCTGGATGCGGGCCGCTTCAGGTTGGAACCGCCGGCGGGCGCTGAGGTAGTGCACCTGGGAGAAAATTCCGAGGAGAAGCGGCCATGATGGGCCAGTTTGTTTTCCGCAACCTGTTTCACCGGCCCGTGCGCACGCTGATTGGCGTGGTGGCGATTGCGGTCGAAGTGACGCTGGTTATTATCATCGTGGGGCTCACCTCGGGGATGCTGCAGGAGACGGCGAAGCGCATTGAAGGAATCGGCGCGGACATTATGGTGCAAGCGCCTTCGGCACAGATTTTTATTGTGATGAGCGGCTCGCCAATGCCCATCAAGATCGGCGAAAAGATTCACGAGCTCAAGTACGTGCAGTACGTCAGCCCGGCGTTTTTGCAGTTCAACACTTCCGGCGGCGTGGAGACCATTTGGGGGATTGACCCGGTTTCTTTTCGCGACGTTTCGAACGGTTTCGTGTTTCATGAAGGACATGACTTGCAGGGACCGGACGACATGCTGGTGGACGACTGGCAGGCCCGGGCCAAGCACGTGAAGGTTGGAGACACCTATACGCTGCTGAATCACGCCTGGAAGGTTGTGGGCGTTGTGGAGCATGGAAAAGCCGGGCGGATTTTCGTTCCCATCACCTCGCTTCAGGAGTTGGTCGGAGGCCGCGACAAAGCGACCATTTTTCTGGTGAGGTGCACCAGGCCCGAGCACACGCCGGACGTCATCGGCGAAATCAAGGAACTTCTGCCCAACTATCCGGTCCGGCCGGTGAAGGAATTCATGTCCTTGATGACGTCGACGAACATTCCGGCGCTGCAAACCTTTATTAATTCGATGATCGCGCTGGCGGTTTCCATCGGATTGCTGGTGATCTTCCTTTCGATGTATACGACGGTGCTGGAGCGCACCCGCGATATCGGCGTGTTAAAATCATTGGGTGCCAGCAAATTCCTGATTATCCGCGCCCTGTTGGCGGAAACCACTCTGCTCTGTCTGCTGGGAATTGTTGCGGGCATCGGCCTGAGCTACGTGGTGCGGGCTGGCTTCCTGAAATTGTTTCCGACTCTTTCCATTTTGATCACCGCGGGCTGGGTGTTGCGGGCGGGGCTGATTGCCATTGTGGGCGCGCTGATCGGCGCGAGTTATCCCGCGTGGCAGGCCAGCCGAAAAGACGCGGTGGAAGCGCTCTCGTACGATTAACGAAGTGAAGGAAGATCTAGCGCAGGATGCCGAACCGTCGAATAGTAATAAAGTTTGAGTTTCCGCAGGACGAGCAATTTGTATCGGAAAATAGCCTCGTAAGCAGAGTGCGAGCCCTTGGAGAGGACTTATTTCGTGAGTTTTCACAAAATGGACAGGCAATGCTAAGTCTTCACGATGTCGACAGCGCCAAAAACCTGCTTTCAGTCACTCTCTCTTCCAATCACCACACTGGGAGTGTGATACGTTTCATCAACAAGCAACTTCTTCGCCACAACCTTGCGGATATCGCGCACGTCTCCAAGCTTGACCCCGGCCAGACCTTGGATCAACGGGAGAATTCGAAGTAGATACCAGTGGAAACCGGGGGAAACTAGGCAGAGATGGCAATCACAGTTACAATACGAACGAATTCCACCGGAAACGCGGAGCCCGAGCTCAAAACCTTGGAGCCGATACTCAAAGTCGAGAACGTCTGGAAGTTGTATCATGCGGGCAAAGTGGAAGTGCCGGCCCTGCGCGGCGTAAATTTCGAGGTTCTGCCCGGGGAGGCCGTGGCCGTGATGGGGCCTTCGGGTTGCGGGAAATCTTCGTTGCTTTATGTGATCGGGGGGCTGGCGAAAGCCTCGCGCGGGAAAGTGCTGGTGGACGGCAACGACCTGGTTGGCATGAGCGATGCGGAGCGCACGAAACTTCGCCGGCACAAGATCGGATTCGTTTTCCAAAGATTTAATTTGCTGCCTGCGTTGACGGCCAAGGGCAACATCGCGATTGCGCAGTACATCCACGGAGACGGATTCGATCCGCACCGGTTTGAAGTTGTCACCAAAATGCTGGGACTGGAAGGCAGGCTGGAGCACCGGCCATCGGAAATGTCCGGCGGCGAACAGCAGCGCGTGGCCATCGCGCGGGCGATCATCAACGAGCCGAAGATTCTGCTGGCCGACGAGCCCACCGGCAACCTGGACACCAAGAATTCGGAAATTGTGCTGGAAATGCTGCGCCGTTTGAATAAAGATCTGGGACAAACCATCGTCATGATCACACACAACCCGGAGGCCACCACCTATTTCGACCGCGTGGTGCACATGCGCGACGGCGTGATCGTCGACGGAGTGCCGGCGGACTAAGCTATGTCGGGAATTGGCCAATTTTTTTACCGGACGTTTTTCTGGTCCTACGAGCGCGGCTCGTGGCAGTACGACATTGCGGTGATTCTGATTCTGTTTTTCGTGTTTTCGCCCAAAAGCTGGTTCCACGATCAGCCGCAGGTGGGCTTGCCGGTGAATTCGACGCAGGTGGAACTCGTTTCCAAGCTGGGAGACGTGGAAGTTTATCGAATTGATTCCCGCGTCCTCGCGCCTCCGGAGCGGACACCGGCGCTCCAGAACGAACTCCATAATGCCCTGCAGAAGGCCGGCGCGGGGCTGCAGGACGGCCGCTTCTCGATTGGAAAAATCGAAGCGCTGCGCGACGCCAGCGGCAATGTGATCGCCTACCAAGTGGAAATCAAGCACTAATTCGACGTCTGCATCGACCGCGGCACGATGCGAGTCGGTTGCATTCGGCTTGTGCTACGATTTGAAGGTACAAAGATTGGAACGGGACAGGGGATGCGTTGGGAAAAACTGCCCTTTTTGCCTTGCTTGTGGTGCTCGGTTGGCTGGAAGTTCCGGCTTCGGCGGGCAACGGCCAGAATTCCGCTAAGCTCACCCTGGATTACGTGCTGGCCATGATGGACCGGTCCGCCGAGGACTTCCGCAGCCTGACGGCGGCGCTGGACCACGTGAAGTACACCGCGGTGGTGAAGGATACCTCGACGGAGTCGGGCGAGATTTATGTGCGCAAGGATTCCAAACTGCGCATCGATTTCATTACGCCGGATCCGCGCACGATCATCCGCAATGGCGACAATCTTTATATTTACACGCCGAAGATCAATCGCGTGGAAGAGTACAACATCGGCAAGAACCGCGCCCTGGCAGATCAATACCTGGCGCTGGGATTTGGGACGCGCACCGAAAGCCTGAAAAAAAGCTACGACGTGAGCTTATCGGGCGAGGAAGAAATGGACGGCCACAAGATGGCGCTTGTGGAACTGGTGCCGCATTCGGATGAATTGCGCAAGCAGATCACGAAAATTGTGATGTGGGTGGACGAAGCTTCCTGGCTGCCGGTACAGCAGAAATTTCTGGAAGCGGGCTCGGGCGACTACTTCCTGTCGCGGTACAAGAATGTGATGAAGAATTTGAAGATCGGCGACGGCAAGTTCAAAGCCGATTGGCCGAAAGGCACGAAAATCGAAAAGCCGCGCGAATAGCGTACGCGTGGATTACGCCCGCGCCCCTTCCCTTTCCAGGAGCTTTTGTTTGCGTTTCAGGCCCCAGCGGTAGCCGGCGAGTTCTCCGTCGGTGCGAATCACGCGATGGCATGGCACCACGATCGAAGTGGGATTCGTGGCACAGGCGCGGGCGACCGCGCGCACGGAATTGGGCTTGCCCATGGCGCGGGCGACTTGCGTATAGGTGCGGGTGGCGCCGCGCGGGATTTTCTGGAGCTCCTGCCAGACGCGGCGTTGAAATGCGGTGGCCTGCACATCCAGCGGCAGGTCCTTGCTGGGCGCATGGCCTTCCACGCGGCTGAGAATTTCTTTCAACCAGGTTTCGTTGGAAGCCGCGGCGCGGGCAATCTCCGCGCGCGGGTATTCCTTCTGCAACTCGCTTACCAGCGATCTTTCATCCTCGCCGAGATAGACCGCAGAGATTCCGCGATCCGTTCCTGCCACGAGCACTTTGCCCAACGAGCTTGCTGCCACCGTGAATCCGATTTTCATCCCTGCTCCTCCCTTCCGGTACGAGGCCGGAGTCATTCCCAACTGCGAATTTGTTTTTTCATAAACGCGGCTCGGTGAGCCATAACCGCACGCGTAAAGCGCTTCGGAAATGTCCGCTCCCTCGCGCAGCATTTTCTTGAATTTTTCGAGGCGTGCCGCGTGCGCGAATTCCCGCGGCGAGAGGCCGGTGACGCGATGAAAGACGCGGCGCAGTTTCGCGGTGGAAGCGTGCAATTGAGCGGCGATCAGGCCGAGGCGGATCGAATCTTCCTCGCTGGCGCCGCCCAAGAGCTTCGCGGCTTGTTTCACAAGCGAAATCGCCTCGAGTTGTTCCTGGGGACGGCAGCGGCGGCATGGCCGGTAGCCATTTTTTTCCGCTTCCTGTGTGGTGCGGAAGAAGATGGCGTTTTGCCGGAGCGGCCTGCGCGCGGGGCAGGTCGGCCGGCAGTAGATGTGCGTCGAACGCACCGCGAAGAAGAATTTGCCTTCGGCGCGCGGGTCGCGCTGCAGGGTCGCTTGCCAGAATTGCGCCGCTGCTTGCGGGGTGATGTCGGCTAATTTGGAACTGCTTGCCATAGTGATCATGCGCCAAGATTACAGAAACCAATGATAGCAATCTATCCGCTTTCGGGCGTCAAAGTGGCTTCAGGCCTCGCCGGGACAGGGCACGACTTCTTCCGCCGTCGCAGCGGGCTTGTGCGGCGCCAGGATCACCAGTAATACCGCGGCAAGAATGGTGCCGCTGGCGATCAAGGTTCGCAAAGTGATTGGCTCGCCGCCGAGCGACCAACCGAGGAACAATGCCACGACCGGATTGACGAAGGCGTAGGTGGCCACGCGGGAGGCAGTGCTGTGCTTGAGGATATAAATGTAGGCGGAAAAGCCGAGCGCGGAGCCGAAGGAAAAGAGATACAAAACCGCGAGCCAGGAGCGCAAAGTGACCTGCGCGGGATGAAACTGGTGCAGCTCCCCCGTGGCCGCGGCAACGATCCACAATCCCGCGCCGCCTGCCAAAGACTGCATGGCAACGCCCAGGAGCGGCGAATGCGGGACGGGGTGATGGCGCGAATAAATGGAGCCAGCGGCCCAGGCAAACGAACCGAGGATCAGAATGACCGCACCGACGAGATTCACGCGCTCGGAGCCGCCGAGGTGAGACGGACCGACTAGTAAGGCGATGCCCGCAAAGCCAAGTACGAAGCCGATGAGAACCCGCGGACCGGGCCGGACTCCGCCGGGGCGGAGCCAATCGATAATCACCATCCAGAGCGAAACGGTAGCCACGAGCAGCGAAGCGATGCCCGAGGGGACGCGGGTTTCCGCCCAGGAAAGCGCTCCATTGCCGCAAAGCAACAGAAGTACACCGGTAATGATGGTGGTGCGCCATTGCGCGGGCGTGGGCTTTTCTTTGCTTTGATAGCGGAAAAGCGGATAGAAAACCAGCCCGATGGCGACGTGGCGAATCCCGGCCATCACGAGGGGCGGAATCGTTTCGACGCCGATACGGATGAAGAAATAGGTGGAACCCCAAAGAATATAAACTGCGGCGAAAGCGATCAGGACGCGCGTGCGAGCCGCGGAAGAATCGCGCGAGATCGCTGAGGAAACTTGCGAGACGGATGTGGGGGAAGAGGAGCTCATTTTGACCTGTTCGATGTAAGGATAGGGGGAAACGGGTGTGTGGGCAGCGGCCATATTGGAACGGGGCGAGGGAAAAGGCGAAGAGGAAGCAAACATTTGGAACAGATTTAAGAGTGGTACTAGTCCCAAGTGTTTCGGTTTAGGACACTTCGGCTGTTTTCCACAGGTTGACACTTTTCCTCAGAGGTGGCATTTTGGCACCCCAACTTCTTTCTGGGGTTCGTGTCCGGCACGTCAAGTAATAGAACTAAGGCAGTGAGTCCTCTGTAGAGTCATCTCTCTGAGGGGTGAGATGAGCGTCGCTAATCACGCGTTAGCTTGGGACAATTTTCAAGTACAACAGGATGTGACGCCACAGGCTGCAGTTGCGCCCGCACCGTCACTTCCGACACCGTCGGCCGTTTCGCCGGCGCCTGCGCTAAGGGTCATGCCGTTGTTGCGGGCTCCGCAACCGCGCCGGTTTGTCCGGGTGCCTACCCATGCGGTGGGAGTCCACTTGGAGCATCGGGAGTGCCCACGGGCGTCCCTGAGGCTGCCGTTGAAGCTCAGGAGCGTCAATGGGGCGATGGAGCACTATCCGGTAACCCTGGTGACGCGGGACATCAGCTCGTCGGGGGTGTTTTTCCTGTGCCCGAAGTCGCTGGCCCTGGAAACTGAAATTGAGCTGGATATCGTGCTGGTCAGCCGCCCGCTGGGCTATGGCAACGTGGTGGTTTCGTCCAGGGCGCATGTGAGGCGCGTGGAACCGGCGAACATGCCGGGTTGGTTCGGGATCGCCGTGAGTTTTGACGACTTTGCGTTTGACCGGGACGACAACATCCCGGGGCGCTTCTCCCCCGCTGACTGAAAATCCTTCCTCAATCTGATTTCCTTCTCCCAAATTTTCCCGTCGTAGTGTTTCTGCTACTCTGGTGGCGATGAGTCTCCGACCCGCGCTTCATGCTGTGCTGTTCGATTGGGACGGCACGCTGCTCGATTCTTATCACGCGGATTCCCAGGCATACCTCGCGATGTTTCGCGCTATGGGAGTGAACTGGGGGCTCGAAGAACTGGAACAACACTATTCGCCCGATTGGTATGCAGTCTACCGCGCCGCCAGGATTCCCGGGGATCGATGGGACGAGGCGGACAGGGTGTGGCGCGCGTATTACGCCAAGCATCCCTCGAAGCTGATGTCCGCGACGCGCAAGGTACTGGCGCAGCTTAGCAGGCGGCACAAACTGGGGCTGGTGAGCAGCGGAGATCGTGACAGGGTGATCCGGCAGTTGCGGCAGTTCCGGTTGACGCGCGTGTTTCGCACTCGCGTTTTGGGGGGAGACACAGACGAGAAGAAGCCGCATCCGGCTCCGTTGTTGAAAGCGCTGAAGGAGATGAAGGCGGAGGCCCCACATTGCGTGTACGTGGGCGATACGCCGGAGGATGTGGAGATGGCTCGAGCGGCGGGAGTGCGGGCAATTGCGGTGCTGGGGCCGTTTCCGACGGAGAAGAGGTTGCGAGCGGTGCGGCCGGAGATTTTGTTGAATGGATTGCAGGAGTTGCCGAAGTTGTTGCACGAATTGTATGGCGAGTCTTGAAGCTGACTTTCGCCGCTGTAAAGTAAGCTTTCGCGTCTCAACCTTCTCTCAAAATCAAGCCGATGCTTGTCGTCCAGAGCTTATCCGACGAGAATAGGCGAAGGACCTCAAATGCAAATTCAACGAACGGTCGCGTTTCCTTCACGGAAATGCGCGTTACGGTTTAGCGGCAGGTACTGACGGCGGAGTTGTCGCAGTTGGCTGGATTTCAGCTGGCGGGAAGGGCTTGAAGTCGGACCACTTGATGGTGACGCGGACGGGGACTTCGCGGCCTTGCAATTTGTAAACGTCCTCGGACCGGGAATAGTTGGGGAACCAGTATTTGCCATCCACGTTTTCGCGGTACGTTTCGAACATATTGAACGGCAAACTGCCAGGGCGCATCGGGCCGAGGTCGGTCACCCACTTGCCGTAGGTCTTCACGACTTCGAGGTATTTCTGGTCGACCCAAATAATGCCGTCGAAGAGCGGGTGTTTGCGGTCGAGCGTTTTAGGGTGAACTTCAAAAATGTAGCAATCGATTTCGTCCACCTTCTCGCTGCTCAGGAATTTCACGTTGTATTTGGCCAGCTGGTCGGTGGTTAACGGAAAGGCGGGAACGCTGCCGAGATAGTGCGCGTCGTCGGGCTCGAACTGAACGTATTGCAGCGTGGATTCCGGGGCGGCGAGGGCTTTTTCGTAGAGCTGGCCGCTGCTGGAGCGCACCGCCTGGTAGGTGGCGTTGTATTCGCCCGCGGGTTTTCCATCGGGGCCGAATTCCTGGATGCGCACGGTACGGCGGTAGGAGTAGAGCGGCCGCTCCGCCTGGTAAACATCTTCTTTTTTCGTAAATGTGCTGATGATTTGGGCAGGCGGCAGGGAGGGTGGGGCTTCGGGCTGAGCTACGCCGATGACTCGGTCAATTTTGTGTTCAGGTGGAGGCGCTTGCGGGCCGGCAGGATTTTCCTGCGCTCTCGCACCAGGAGGCGCCCACAAAATTCCAGCGAAAACGGCGAACGAGACTACCTTGAGCGTATTCAGTCTCACGGAAATTGTAGGGACGCACTTCATAGTGAGTTGGATGCGAGGAGCAGAGGGTTGCGCCGCCTGACGCCCAAAAGCCAGTGTAACGCAACGGCGGCACAGCCGGGCGGCGATTTGGGAGAACGGGCGGGGGCTCTGGTAAACTCGAAATATTGTGAATGAGGGGATCGTCGCGCGTCGCTACGTCGTAACGGGCCGTGTACAGGGAGTGGGCTACCGGAATTTTGTGGAGCACACCGCAGGCAAGCTAAGTGTGGACGGGTATGTGCGCAATCGGCGCGACGGCAGCGTGGAAGTTTTCGCCATGGGCGCGCCCGAGGAATTGCTGAAACTCCGCAACGCGCTGGAGCGAGGACCGATGATGGCGCAGGTGGCGCGCGTTTACGAAGAACCGAGTGTGGTGGAAGCGAAATACACGGGAAATTTCACGGTTGAATTCACGGAATAATCAGGAGCCGAACGAATGGAAGATTTGAAGAAGCTGATCCGCGAAATTCCGGATTATCCGAAACCGGGAATTCTGTTTTACGACATCACGACACTGCTGAAGGACAAGAAGGGTTTTAATGTGATGATCGACAGGCTATGCGGGCACTATAACGGCCATAAGATCGACCTGGTGGCGGGGATCGAGGCGCGCGGATTTATTTTTGCGCCGGCCCTGGCGTACCGCTTGAATGCGGGGTTTGTGCCGGTGCGCAAGCCGAACAAGCTGCCTTCGAAAACGGCGAAAATTTCCTATGCACTGGAATACGGCACGGACTCCATGGAAGTGCACGAGGACGCGGTGCAGAAGGGCCAACGCGTGCTGCTGTGCGACGATTTGCTGGCCACGGGAGGAACCGCCGCGGCAGCAGTGCAGTTGATCCGGTCGCTTGGGGGGGTTGTCGAGGGCGCGGCATTTGCCGTGGAGTTGAATTTCTTGAACGGGCGGAAGAAATTGCCGGGGATAGATGTGTTTTCGCTGATGAAGTATGACTCGTGAAAGCGCTCCCTAACCCAGCGCTGTTTCCTAATGGTTTCCTTTCAACTCATACGTTTTCGACTACAGGAAGCTGGGGACTGCCGCGCGGGGACTGGTACCCACTTGGCCGGTAAGGACACTTGGTACAGGTAACGAAGTGGCGTCAGCATAAATTCTCCGAATCCCTCCTGGGATTTGACCCGACCTAAAATTGTTTTGTGAATATGTATCCGCATTGGATGGCCTTCTTGGTCGGGGAACGATTTCGCCTCCTATTCCAGATTGGCATGGGCGTCGCAGCCGTTTTCGTCGCATTTCAACGCAAACCCATTCGAAGGGGTCGGAACAGTCCAGAACCGTTTCCTAACCAAAAGTTCGCTCGTGCAGCATTTTTCATCGTCGGAGCCGTTTTAATGCTTGGTGGTCTGTGGAGTCTTTGGCTTGGCAGACAGGTTGGTCCGTGAACGATGGAAACGAATAATTTTCAAAAACCCAGAGGGGCTGCGAATCCATTCGTGTTTCTCGGTTTTTCTCTATTTATGCTCTACGCATTTGGCTACGAGACGCTTTATCAACGCCTCGTCACGCAGTTGGAAGGCGTGGTTGTGTCGAGTCGCGATGTTCACTCACCCAACAATCCCCGCTATATAACCGAGTATATCGTTCGTGCTCCGGATGGCCATGAAGCAAATTATGTGGCCGGGTCCTCAGACGCTACACTGCCACAGAGCATGCCCGTGGGTACAACAATCAGTAAACGAAAATGGCACCTCGATTATGAGCGTGACGGAGAGCACGTTAGCGATTTTCCGGCTGCTCTGTACTGGCTAACGTTGGCTGCAGCATTGGCTGGTTTAGTTTGGAGCATTCGTCTGTGGCGACAGCAGAGAATCCAGACTAGCTAATGCGATTACTCCGGTAACCGTACAAGTTGATCCTACTGAGTACGCTTGCTGTGGCGCTGGCGGAGGGCTTCGAAGAGGACTACGCCGGTGGCTACGCTTACGTTGAGGGATTTTACCGGGCCGGTGGTGGGGAGCGAGACCAGAAAGTCGCAGCGTTTGCGGGTTAGTTCGTGGAGGCCGTTGCCTTCACCGCCCATGACGATGCCGGTGGGCGTGGCGTAGTCGACTTCGGTGTAGTTTTTTTCGGCGGTTTCATCCAGGCCTACGAGCCAGTAGCCTGCTTCTTTCAACTCTTCCATAGCGCGAACAAGATTGACGACTTTTGCCACGGGCAGGTGTGCGAGCGCGCCTGCGGAGGCGCGGGCTACCGTGTCGGTGAGGCCAGCGGCGCGGCGTTCGGGGATGACGATGCCGTGGGCGCCGGCGGCCAGCGCGGTGCGGATGATGGCGCCGAGGTTGTGGGGATCTTCGACGCCGTCGAGGAGAACGATCAGGCCGATCTGGCCTTTGGATTTGTTCGCTTGGTCGAGGAGGCTTTCGAGCGTGGCCGGGGGGCGGGCTGCAGCGATGGCTACTACGCCTTGATGGTCGCGGGAGTTGGCGAGGCGATCGAGCTGGCTGCGGTCTTCGAAGCGCACGGGGATGTTTTGCGCGCGTGCGAGTTGGACGATTTCTTCGACCCGGGTGTCCTGGCGGCCTTTGGCGATGAGGATGCGGTCGAAGGCGCTGCCGGCTTCGAGGGCTTCGCGAATGGCGTGAATGCCGGTGAGACGATCCATGGAGGAAGTTTACAGTTGAAAGTTTAAAGTTGAAAGTTTGGGAAGAAAGGAAAGAGTTTTACCACAGAGGACACCGAGGTCACGGAGAAGTCGCGGCAGGATTCAATGGGTTAGTCGAGCGCGGAGCAGAATTCGAGGATGCGGGTGCGGACGGATTTTACGGGCGTGGTGAAAGGCAGGGCAGAAGCTTCGTCGAGGAGGAGGATTACGCGGTCGAGTTCGCCTTCGCCAATGCGGCCGGTGAGGGAGAGGCGAATGGGATTGAAGAGATCGCGGCTGCGGACGCCGCAGGTTTCCTTCAAGTAGGTGGCGACTTCCTTGAAGCGCTCGGAGGTGAACGGAGCGGGCTCGAGGAGCAGCAGCGCGAGATGGCGGACTACGTCGCGAGCGGCGTAACGCGAGATGGCGGCTTGGGCGTCGGGGGATTGCAGGATTCGGGCGGCGTCGTAGTGGAAGACGGGATGAAGGAGATTGGCGAGGGCCGCGCGGTCTTCGGCATAGTGGCCGAGGAGTTGAGCGGCGCGCCCGGCCCAGGCGAGGTGCTCGGGAGTGGGAGCGGTGGTTAGCCAGTGGTTTTCGTGAAGAAGCGTGATGATGTCGGTTGCGGAATAAGGATTTGGGTGCGGGGGATGTTCGGCGCGGTAGTCGTTGAGGGGCATCGGGGGACTTTAGTTTAGCGTGGAATTGCGATCGGCGACGGGATGACGGAAGCAAAGATTTAACACAGAGGGCACAGAGGTCAAAAGAGGAAGACACAGAGAAGAATGCTTGCCGGCTGGAAGCCGGCGCTACGTGGAAAGAGTGGCGACGATGTGGGCGGCGATGGCTTCGCCGCGGCCAACGGCGTCTACGCCTTCGTTGGTTTTGGCTTTGAGGTGGATTTTTTCGGTGGGGACGCGGAGGGCTTTGGCGAGGGCTTCGCGCATTTTGGGGAAATGCGGACCGAGCTTGGGGCGCTCGAGGATGACTACGGCGTCGACATAGTCGATCACGAAATGTTTTTCGTCCAGCAACTTGCGGGCGTACTCGAGAAATTGCAGGCTGTTGGCGCCTTTCCACTTGGGGTCGGTGTCGGGGAAATGGGTGCCGATATCGCCGAGGCCTGCGGCGCCGAGCAACGCGTCGCAGAGCGCGTGGGCGACTACGTCACCGTCGGAATGGCCTACCGGGCCTTTGTCGAACGGGACTTCTATGCCGCCGATGATAAGCTTGCGCCCTTCGGCAAGTCGATGCAGGTCGTAGCCGATGCCGCAGCGGACGCTCATGCTTTTTTCTGCTCGAGTTGCATATAGAAGCGGGCGAGTTCCATGTCGGCGGGCTTGGTGATTTTGATGTTGCGCTCGGAGCCCTGGATGACGTGGACGTCGTAGCCGAGGCGCTCGACGAGGCCAGCTTCGTCGGAGGCGCTGACGCCGTCGGCTTCGGCGCGGGCAAAGGCTTCTTTCAGAAGGCGCGTTTCAAAAACCTGAGGCGTCTGCGCAAGCACGATGCGTTCTCGGGGAACCGTGTTGGTGATCAGCGCGACGTCTTCCGGGAGGCTGGCACGTTTCACTTCTTTCACCGTGTCCATCGCGGGAATGCCAACGATCGCTGCTTTGCAGCGGCGGGCCTCTTCGATCACCCGGGCGATGTGCTCGACGGAAACGAACGGGCGAACCGCGTCGTGGACCAGGACGAGTTCCGTGTCGTTCGAAACGAGTTTCAGTGCCGCGGCTACGGACTCTTGCCGGGAATCGCCGCCCTTAATCACGCGCACCGGTTGCTTGAATTTTTCCTGGCGAAGGCGCGCTTCGAGCTTTTCGATGCCGTCCTGGCGAGTGGCTACGATGATTTGGGTGACCAACGGGCAGGAAGCGATGCGGCGCACGCTGAGGACGGCGATGGGGACGCCGTCGAGCTCAAGAAACTGCTTCGGCGTCTCGGCGCCCATGCGCGTGCCGAGACCTGCGGCAGGAAGGATGGCTGTGATTTGACCCATAGCGTGACAGCAGACCGGCTGAAGCGACACCTTGCGGGCCCAAGCGCGGGATGCAGAAGGGAGAGTGTACCGCAAAGATGGGGTGGAAGAAAAATGGTGGGAGGGCGGAAGCGGCTGGTTTCAGAAGGGGAAGGAAACCTTGTTATGATACGGAATCTTTTGGCAGGAGAGTCCGTACGATTGGCATTGTAGGGGCGGATAAATCATGAGCATCGATCAGGATCTGGAAAAGATTGCGTTGCAGGAGAAGCGGCTGCAATTTAAGCACTTTGATGCGGAGGCGGCTTGGGCGATTGGGTCCGCGCTCAAGGCCGCGGCAGAAAAGCGAAAAGTTTCCGTCGCCATTGATATTCAACTGCATGGCATGCCCATGTTTTCCTACGCCATGGCGGGGATTACGCCGGACAATTGGGACTGGATCCGGCGCAAGCGCAACGTGGTGATGCGCTACCAGCGGAGTTCGTATGCTGTCGGGTTGAAATATGAGCGGGCGCATACGACCTTGCATGCGGCTACGGGGCTGGAGCTGAAAGACTTTGCGCCGCATGGTGGGTGTTTCCCGATTCTCCTTGCGGGGACGGGTTGCGTGGGGACGATTGCGGTTTCTGGTTTGCCGCAGCGGGATGACCATGCGCTGGTGGTGGAGGTGCTGCAGGAATTCCTGCATCTGGAAAAAGAGGACTTGGCGCTGGATGCGGGGACGTGAGATTGCGGGAACTCGAAACAATCAGGAATTGGGTGAACGGCGATTGGCGTGCTTGGCCGACCAGAGTGGTGCGAAATAGTGAGTTTGGAGTCGGAGATTACTCCGTAAAAGCGGAAGCGGCGCTTCCGCACTCAAAAAGGGGCCCTACATGGCGTCGGTGTCCGGGTAGGGATTGACGGCGGGCTGGTCGATCGCGGCAGAGGGTTCGGTACGCGGGCGTAGCGTGTGACCGTTTCCGCCGATGGCGGATTCGGTGCGATTGTTCGTTGCGCCAGCAGCCGCGGCGGCGGTGCGGACGGAGCCGGTGTCGGCTCGATCGTCAAGCCGGCCGAAAATCATTTTGCCGGCGGGCGTCTGGTGGACGGAAGTGACGAGGATCTCCACGGTTCGATTGATCAGGCGGCGCGCGCCGTCTACGACCACCATGGTGCCGTCATCGAGATACGCCACACCCTGGGTGGGTTCCTTCCCTTCGCGCAGGATAAGGACGCGCATAGATTCGCCGGGAAGCACGGCGGGCTTCAGAGCGTTGGCCAGCTCGTTGATATTCAGTACGGGGATATTCTGGACGCGGGCCACCTTGTTGAGGTTGTAATCGTTGGTGACAATTTTGGAGCCGGTGCGCCGCGCCAGTTCAACGAGCTTCTGGTCCACTCCGGGCGTGCCGGAAACATCATCGTCCAGCACGCGAATCTCGAGGCCGGGCATTTTCTGCATGCGCTGCAGAACTTCCAGGCCGCGGCGGCCCCGCTGACGTTTCAGGGAATCGGAAGAGTCGGCGACCATCTGCAGCTCGTGAAGAACGAAGCGCGGCAGACCCAGACAACCATCTAGAAAATGAGTTTCGCAAATATCGGCGATGCGGCCGTCGATAAGAACGCTGGTGTCTACGAGCTTCATCGGCGAGATGGGGGCGGCGGGCGCGGCGACATTCGCTTGGGAAGGGAACGGCAAGTGACGAATGTCGCGTCCTCGCCGCGTCCCGATTACCAACCCCAGGTACCCGAGCGAGAGTAGTGAAGCGAACTCGACGAAGGACTTGGTGGCTTCGGGTGCCGAGGTGCGGGAAACAACGAGGGTGATGAGGAGGGACGCGAGCAGGCCCAGGACGGTGCCGATCGCGCCTCCCACAAGGCCGCTGATCTCCGCGTGGCGAAGTCTTAATTCGGCGAGGAGAATCACCATGGCGATGAAGAAGCCGAAGCCCGCGGCTGGAAGCCCGTGGAAATCAAAGGGCCGCAGGGCGAAGCAGAGACCGGCTGAGGCGCCGATCAGAGCAAACCGGATCACCCAGAAATCCCAGTCCTGGCCCCGTAATCCGCGCAAATTCGAACTGTGCAACGAAGACTCCGAAAGAAGACTGCCGACTGGCCTGGACCCTGGACCGTTCATAGGACCTCACGGTACGGCGTACGATAAACCGCTCCGTGGAGCATGGGAGCAAAGAAGGCAACCAGACGAAAGAGCCCTTCCTGCCAGAGCAGGTTACGTGATGGACTGTATACTCTTGAATTAGCGTTACGTCAAGTCCGAGTAAGAAATAGCCGAAATGCGGGATTCAGGGGAGATAGAAACGCGGGACGCGCTGGCTGACGCCGCTGATTAGATCGGACGTGACCGTGCCGATGCTGCGGGCTACTACGTTGGCGGGATAGACGTTGTCGCCGTCCGTGCCATAGAGTGTGGCGACGTCGCCAACCGCTGCATCGGGCACGTCGGTGACGTCGAGCATGACCACGTCCATCGAGACAATGCCGATGATCGGCGCGGCGTGGCCGCGAATGTAGAGAACGCCTTGATTGCCGAGCGAGCGATGCACGCCGTCGGCGTAGCCGGCGGAAAGCACGGCGATGCGCGATGGGCGCTGAGCAATCCAGGTGGCGTCGTAGCCCACGGCCTCGCCGGGGGCGATCGAACGGACACTCATCAGGCGGGCGCGGAGGCTCATCACGGGGCGCAGGGGCAATTTCGTTTCGAATTCCTTGCGGCGCTCCGGGGGATCAAAGCCGGGATGATAGCCGTAGAGAATCGCGCCAGGGCGCACCATGTCCGCCCAGGTTTCGGGACGCGCGGCGATGGCAGCGCTATTAGCTATGTGAAGGATGCCGGGATCGGCGCCGAGGAATCGCAGGCGTTCGACAGTGGAGTAAAACCGATCGAGTTGCTGCCTGGTCTGGTGGCCAAGCTCCGTGTCGGTCAAAACTTCCGAAGAGGCGAGATGGGTGAAGGTGCCGGCCAGGGTCACGTGTTTGCACTTGGCGAGTTGACGCGCAAAGCAGTCGGCGTCTTTCGGCATGATGCCGAGACGATTCATGCCGGTGTCAATTTTGAGCTGCACGGCGACATTTTTCTTGCGCAGCTTCGCGGCGGCGGCTTCGAAAGCCAAAAGTTGTTCGCAGCGGTGAATCGCCGGCGTTAAATTGTGCTGGAGAAGATTTTTTTCCTCGCCGGGCCAGAACCCGCCGAGCACGAGAATCGGCGTGCGAACGCCGGCCTTGCGGATTTCAATGCCTTCGCCGGCGGAGGCTACTCCGAACCAATCGGAGCCGGCTTTTTCGAGAGCTTTGGCGACTTGCGCGCCGCCATGGCCGTAGGCGTTGCCCTTCACGATGGAGAGAACTTTTCGCGGCGTCTTGCGCTTTTCGGTCGCGGGGTTCACGTAGTTGCGGATGGCGCGAAGATTTCCGCTGAGCGCGGAGAGAGAAACCTCCGCCCAGACGGGACGCCCGATGAAATCGGGGGAACTCTGATTTTTCTTGCCGCGGGTCATCAATATTCCTGAATAACTAGTGTACGGCATTCAAGCGCAACGGGGAAAAGCCAGGATGAGCCGCCCCGAGCGAGAATGACAACACCTGGAGGAGAAGCAATCCTGAGGCCACGAAGAAGGGGGGAAGCGCAAACGAGAGACTTTGTAAGCTATTGAATGAGAAGCAGATACGGATTGGGAAATGATGGGACAGGGAGAGGAATTGGGTGAGGGTGTGGCAGGCGGGACGCGGTGTGTCACGGAGCCATCTGCGTGGAGATCCACCAGGTGTTGCCGCAGGGATCTTTGACGCCGCCGCGGAGGTCGGGGTCGCCTGGCCTGCGAGTGGGTTCCTGAACGGAGACGCCTCCGGCGGCGAGGGCCTTCTTATAGGCCGCTTGCGCATCGGGAACATAAACGTGGAGCCATGCGGGAAACGCAGGATAGGCGCCGCTGGCGTCGGCGATCATCACGACGGTGTCATCGATGCGAACTTCGGCGTGCATGATTTTGCCGTCTGGGGCGTCGAAGCGGCGGAGGGGTGCGGCGTCAAACGCTTTTTTCAGGAAATCGATAACGCGCTGCGCGTTATCCGCGACGATGTAAACGGAAACGGAATTGTAGTTCTCGGGTTTCCAGGTTGTGGCCATTGAGGGCTCCTCCCTGCGTTTCGCGCACAGATATTTCATTGCTGCGGAATTCGTGGCTGGCTAAAGCCCGCCGCTACTAAAGGCGCCCGCTTCAGAAAGCGGCCGCTACATTGGACACGCCACACAGGAGAGTGGCGTTCCCGGGGCTGGCAGGCTGAAGCCTGCCGCTACTGTTCGTCGGGACCGGAGAATTGGGAGAAGGCGTCTGGGGCGGCTTCTTCGAAACGCGTCAGGCGGCTGCGGAAGACGAATTTCACCTTGTCGGTGGGGCCGTTGCGCTGCTTGGCGATCAGGATGTCGGCCATGTCACGCTCTTCGGGCGTGGCGTTGAGATTGAAGAAGTTGGGGCGGTAGATGAACATGACCACGTCGGCGTCCTGCTCGATGGCCCCGGATTCGCGGAGGTCGGAAAGCTGCGGGCCGCGCTCTTCGCGTTCGGGCGCGCGGGTGAGCTGGCTGAGGACAAGGACGGGGATCTGCAATTCCTTGGCGAGGCCCTTGAGGCCGCGCGAGATGCTGGCGACTTCTTCCTGGCGGGAGCTGAAGCGGCCGCGGGCGGTGATGAGCTGGAGATAGTCGACGACGACGAGCGAGAGGCCTTTGTCGCGCTTGAGGCGGCGGGCCTTGGCGCCAATTTCGAGCACGCTGGTGGAGCCCGCGTCGTCCACCCAAAGCGGTGCGGAGGAAATGGTTCCAAGAGCTTCGGTCATGCGGCGCCAGTCTTCGCGGCTGAGGTGGCCGGACCGGAATTTGTGCGCGTCCACCTGCGCCACGGAGGCGACCATGCGTTGCAGCAGAGATTCCTTGGACATTTCCAAGCTGAAGAGGGCGACCGGCAGGCCGCCGCGGATGGAGATATTTTCCGCAAGGTTCAGCGCGAGCGCGGTTTTTCCCTGCGACGGGCGCGCGGCAAGAATGATGAGCTCGGAGGGCTGCAGACCGGAGAGAAGCTTGTCGAGCTCGCCGTAACCTGTGGAGATGCCGGTGACGCTCTTCCCTTCCCGAAAGATTTTTTCCAGGCGCTCGAAATTGTCGCGGACGATGTCCTTGACCGGGATGAGGCCGGCTTTGACGCGGTCTTCGGCGATGGCGAAGATACTGGATTCGGCGTTATCGAGGATGGCGTCGGCACCGTCTTCGCCTTCGAAGGCGCGCTGTTGGATGTTGTGCGTGGCGTGGATCAGGTTCCGCAGCATGGCCTTTTCTTTGACGATGCGTGCGTAATGCTCGACGTTGGTGACTCGGGGCATGCCATCGACGAGCGAGGCGAGATAAGGGGCGCCGCCGGAGGAATCGAGTTCGCTGCGGCGGTGGAGTTCTTCGGTGAGCGTGACGAGATCAATGGCCTGCTGCGCTTCGCCGAGGGCAATCATGCGGGTGAAAATGTTGCGGTGCTGGGGGATGAAAAAATCGTCGGGTTTCAGCGCTTCGATGGCGGCGTTGAGGGCGTTGTTGTCGAAAAGGATGGCGCCGAGGATGGAACGCTCCGCGTCGAGATTGGAAGGAAGAGGGCGTTCGAGAGCGGATTCGGAGGACATGGCGAAAAGAGGGACCTTTCTTCGCTTTTGTTTCGCTAGTATAGAAAAGAGTGGCGCGAAAAAGCAAGCACAGAAAAATCCCCGGCGAATTGCCCACCCCAGCGCCGGAGATCTGCACGGATTGTGCGCGGAGGAAGTGCGGGCGTCAATTGGAGTGGGTGTGGATTGCGAAGGAAATGTCGGAAAACTTTTTAGCGGAAAAGGAGCGTGTCGGAACTCAAGAAGTCGGGGCACGCAGTTTCGTTTGGGAGGAGCAGTTGCTTTAGCCAAAAGCGGCAGCGTTGCTGCCGCATTCCAAAAAAAGAGGGGCACCCGCCGCGGCGGGTGCCCCGGGAATGCGCGAGGGTGAACGCCGAGGTTAGACTTCTTTTTCGACGTGGACTTTGATTTCGGCGGTTACGTCGCGGAAGACTTTGATGGTGACGGGGAATTCACCGATGGTCTTGATGGGATCGGCGAGCTGCACCTGGCGCTTGTCCACTTCGAAGTTTTGCAGCTTGAGGGCTTCGGCGATGTCGCCGGTGGTGACGGAGCCGAACATCTGCTCGTTCTCGCCGGTCTTGCGGTGGAACTTGACGGAGACGCCGCTGAGCAACTCGGCCTGCTTCTTCGCGGCATCGAGTTCCGTGGCGGTTTTCTTGGCCAGAGAGCCGCGAATGCGCTCGAGGGCCTTCATGTTGCCCGCCGTGGCTTCGATGCCGATTTTGTTCGGCAGCAGGAAATTGCGGGCGTAGCCGGACTTGACGGTGACAACGTCGCCGCGATGGCCGAGTTTTTCTACGTCTTCTTGAAGAATGATCTGCATGACTCGCTCCTGAATTCTTTCGAAAATCTTTCGAATTAAAACCTGGCGACCTTAAGGTCGCCGCTGTATTGGTTGCCGCAGGAGGGCCGGGCGAGCCCGGCCCCTACAAAGTCTGGCCCCCAAAGGCGCCCGCTCGGAAAGCGGCCGCTACAAAGGCGTCGAAGACGCGGCACAGGCTAGAGAGCCTATGCTACCGGGGCCTTCGGCGCTTCGACGGCGCGAGGCGCTGACGCCCCTGCGGCGCTGCCTGCGAACGGAAGCAGGGCGATGTTGCGGGCGCGCTTGATGGCTACGCCGAGCCAGCGCTGGTGACGCGCGCAGACGCCGGTCATGCGGCGCGGGAGAATCTTTCCGCGCTCCTGCACGAACTGCGAAAGAATGTCAGCGCGCTTGTAGTCGATGAAGTCCATCTTTTCGACACAGAACTTGCAGACTTTCTTCTTGCGGAAATATTGGCGCTTGCCGCGGCGCGGGCCGCCGGGACCGCCACCGGGACCTCCGGGGCCGCCTTCACGGCGTCCACCACCCGGACCACCTTCGCGGCGCGGGCCGGAGTGCGAGTGTCCACCCTCACGGCGAGGGGGAGCGCCGCCTTCGCTGCGGTGCGCGGGAGCTGCGGGGGCGGCTGGGGCTGCGGGCGCATTGCCGCCTTCCGCGGCAGCTGGCGCCGGCGGAGGTGCGGCTTGCACTGGTTTCTGTTCCTCTGACATAACTTCCTACCTTTCCAATATGGCGAATCGAAATTCGGTTCAGAACTCAGGCCGGGCTCAGGCCCGGCCACTACTTCAGAAAACGTGGCGACCTGAAGGTCGCCGCTACAACTGCTAGGCAGCGCCGGCGGATTGCTCGGCGGCGGGAACCGGCGGTTGCGTGACGCGGCGCGGACGGCGGGCGGCGCGCTGCTCGCGCTTGTGCGAAAGCTTTTTCTGGCGCTTCAGCTCTTCGTCCAGGCGCACGGTCTGATACTTGATGATCGAGTCCTGCACGCCGAGGCGCCGTTCGATTTCGTGAACGAGTTCGCCGTGATTGGTGCGCACCTGCTGGTAGACGTAAATGCCTTCACGGTGCTTGGCGACCTTGTAGGCCAGCTTGCGCGTGCCCCAGTGCTCGGTCTTTTCGATCTTGCCGCCCTTTTCGGCGACGGCATGCTCGATGGTGGTAATGACTTTCTTGATCTCGTCTTCCGGCGTTGCCGGGCGGGCGATGAAAATCAGATCGTACAAACGTTCTTCCATGATGACCTCGTTTCTTCCTGTTCCGGGCGCTTGACCCGGGAAAATCAAAACCAAATCCTCAGGGGCTGAAGCCCATGTTTCTGGGCCCTGAATGTCGGAGCTAAAGCTCCGACCCCCTAACCCCAAGAGCGGGCCGGGCGAGCCCGGCCCCTACAAAGCCTCTTCCGGCGGCGGGACGCGCCGGTTGTACTTGTTCATGGCGGCGGCGATTCCCTGCGTCAGAATCATTTCCACCGCGTCGCCCGCCGCGGCCACCATTTCGCTGGCCACTTCCAGATCGGCTTTCCTCATCGGCCGCAAAACATAAGCCGCGAGATCGCTGACCGGATGATCGGGCCCGCAACCGAGCCGCAGCCGCGAAAATTCCTGCTTGCCCACGACGCTGGTGACCGACTTCGCGCCGTTGTGCGTTCCCGGACTGCCGCTTTCGCCGATGCGAATCATGCCCCACGGCAGGTCGCGCTCGTCCCAGATCGCCAGCAAATCCGCGGGGCCCAGTTCATACTTTTCCAGCAGGTCGCGAACGCTGATCCCGCTGAGATTCATGTACGTCTGCGGCTTGGCCAGGATGACTTCTTCCCCGGCCACTTTCCCCAAACCTACAAGGGCCTTGCCTTCGGGCCGCTCGACGCGGATGGAAGCGCGATTCGCGATTTCATCCACGGCGAGAAAACCAAGATTGTGCGGCGTCCACTGATACTCCGGGCCAGGATTGCCAAGGCCGACAATGAGCCGCATGGTGTATGGCGCGTGGCGAGCGGAAAAGAACTACTTCTTCTTTTCCTGCTTCTCGACAGGCTTTGCGCCTTCCTCGCCTTCCTCGCCTTCGACTTCCTTCTTGCCCTTCTTGATGACTTCGGGCTCGGCCGGAACGGTGGCAACCGCGGCTTCAACCGGCTTCTCTTCCTCTTCACGCAGGGTAACGACGTGCGAGAGAACCGTCTGCGGGTCGGTCAGCAGCTTGAGTTTCTTGGCGTCCAGCGGCAGTTCGCCGGCGCGCAGACTCTGATTCAACGCGAGGCCGCTGACGTCCACCTTGAATTCGGTGGGGATGTCTGCCGGCAAGCACTCGACTTCGACTTCACGGGTGACGACTTCATAGACGCCGCCCTGCACCTTCACGCCGGAAGGCTCGCCGAAGGTGTGCACAGGAACTTTCACCTTCATGCGAACGTCCATGGCGATGCGGAGCAGGTCCACATGCAGCAGGTTGCCGGAGACGGGATCCACCTGCCAGTCTTTCACGATCGCGGGCTCCTGCTTGCCGCCGAGGTCCACCTGGAACAACGTGTTGTGGCCGGATTCGGAGCGGAGAATCGCGGTGACCTGCTTGGTGTTCACGGCGAGTGCGAGCACTTCGCCCCGGCCGCCGTACAGCGTGGCGGGAACTTTTCCGGAAACGCGCAAACGCCGCGCTTCGTTTTTGCCCCGTGTGGCGCGGGGCGCGCCTTCAACAATGATTTGAGCCATAGCTTCTTTCCCTTCCTGGAATCACTTCCGGCGGAACTGCGCGCCGGAGAATCTCAAATAAACAGCTCGCTGATCGAAGTTTCCTCGTGAATCGAACGAATGCCGCGGGCGAGCAGTTCCGCGACACTCAAAATCTTGATTTTCTTGACGCCCTTCGCGGCTTCACAGAGCGGCACGGAATCCGTGGCCACCACCTCGGTGATCTTGGATTTCACGATGCGTTCGACGGCCGGGCCGGAAAAAACGGCGTGGGTGCAGGCGGCGAAGACCTGGGTGGCGCCTTCGCGGATCAGCGCGTCGGCGGTTTTCACCAGCGTGCCGGCGGTGTCAATGATGTCGTCCACGATCAAGGTGCTGCGGCCTTTGACGTCGCCGATGAGGTTCATCACTTCGGTTACATCCATGTCCACGCGGCGCTTATCCACGATGGCCAGCGGCGCATCGAGTTTCTTGGCGAAGGCGCGGGCACGCTCCACACCGCCAGCGTCGGGAGAGACGACGGTGAGGTTCGGCAGCTTCATGTGCCGGAAGTATTCGACCAGCACGGGCGAGCCGTACAGGTGATCCACCGGAACGTCGAAGTAGCCCTGAATCTGCGGGGCATGCAAATCGAGCGTCAAAGCGCGGCTGGCGCCGGCAGTTTCGAGCAGGTCGGCGACCAGCTTGGCGGATATCGGAACGCGCGGCTTGTCTTTGCGGTCTTGCCGAGCATAGCAGTAGTACGGGAGCACGGCGGTGATGCGCCAGGCGGAAGCGCGTTTGAAGGCGTCGATCATGAGCAGCAACTCGAGCAGGTGGCTGTCCACCGGGAACGAACAAGGCTGCACGACGAAGACATCGGCACCGCGCACGTTTTCGAGAATTTGAAAATAAATTTCACCGTCGCTGAAGCGATCAAGCTTGGCTTGCCCCAGCGGCACACCCAAATGCGCGCAGATGGCTTTTGCCAGAACCGGATTGGCCGTACCGGTGAAGATTTTGAATCGCTCGTCGTTCACTCGCTTCTCTCTGTGATCGCCGCTCTGCGGCGACACACTTGCCCGGAGAAAAAGGAACCATGCTTGGAAATGAAAAAGCTTTCAGAGTGCGGAGAGACGCTGAGGATCAACCGACAATCGCGCTTTTCAACAACCGCGCATACCTGCTCCGCGAAATTGTTTCGCAGACGAAGGTCTGATCGTGCGGAAACCCGACAACGGCTCGGCGCGCCTTAGCTGGGCTCGGGAAAACTCCAAACACCGCCGAACCGCTACCCGCCAGCAAGGCTTCTGAAGCTCCCCCATGGAGCAGATCCCGCTTGATCTTGCCAAGACGGGGATGACGCCGGAAAACCGCCGTTTCGAAATCGTTCGAAAGGGAGCCTTCCTGCGCGCTCCAACATAGAGCACAGAACCTAAATAGTTTATGGTTCGCGGCGGATTTTGTCAACGAAGCCAATTCCGGCGCATGGAGCCAGCGGTAGGCGTCCGGAGTGGGGACATGAATGTCTTTGGGCGAGACGATCAGGAGGGTTCGGCGCGGGGCGTCGGGCAGAGGGTAGATTTCTTCGCCCCTGCTGATGCCCAATGCCGTTCCGCCAAAAAGAAAAAACGGGACGTCGGCGCCGAGACTGGCGGCAATGTCCAAAAGCCGCGGCGTCTCCAACTTTTGACGCGTGAATTGCATATAGCCAAGCAGGGCCGCAGCCGCGTCGCTGGAGCCGCCGCCCAGGCCGCGTCCCGCAGGAATTTTCTTTTGCAGGGTGATTTCGACGGCGGGGCGAACGCGGGTTTCGCGCCGCAAGGCATCCACGGCGCGGTAGACCAGATTTTTCTCAATCTCTTCCTTGGCGAGGGTTTCATTGCCGCGAATCTGCAGGGATATGCCGGGACGCCGCGAGGAACGAAATTCCAATGTGTCATGCAGCCCCACGGTCTGAAATATGGTGCGCAGTTCATGGTAGCCGTCGGCGCGCTTTCCCAGCACTTCCAGACGCAAGTTGACCTTGGCGTACGCCGGAATTCGGATTGTTCGCATTCACTGACTCAGGGTTTGGCATCGGCAGGAGGAGTTTTCTGCGCGACGCGATGCTTGTTCTGGCTGAGCTTTTTCTCCACTTCCGCGACTTTATCTTCTTCGAGGTCGGCTGGCAAGGAGCGGCGCCATTCGTTCAGAGATTTTTCCCATTCGACGACGGCAAGCTCCATGCGGCCTTGCTTTGCCAGGACGTCACCCAGGTGTTCACGGATGGTGGGGTCGTGCGATTCGCGTTCGACGGCTTTGCGCATGGTAAGCTCCGCCTGGTCGAGCTTGTTCTGTTTGTAGTAAGCCCAGCCGAGGCTGTCGAGAAATGCGCCGTTGTACGGCTCCAGGTCGATGGCGCGCTGGATGAGGTCCACGGCCTCGTCCAGGCGGATTCCGCGGTCGGCCAGCATGTATCCGTAGTAGTTGAGGACCATGGAGTTCTTCGGATTGACTTGGATGACTTTCTTGAATTCCACTTCGGCTTTGTCGTACTGCTTCTGGCGTTCGAAGATGGCGCCCAAAATCAGCCACGCGAGTTCGTTATCGGCGGGCTGGACGGCGAGGGCTTCGGCCTTGCGCGCGGCGGCCTCGGCTTCCGTAAAGCGGTGGCTGCGCTCGTAAATCTGGGCATAGTTCAAATAGGTTTCCCGGTCGCCGGCGCCCCCTTTCAAGCCGACCTGCAGCAGCTTAATGGCTTCGTCAGGCTGTTGCGCTTCGCCGAGCATCATGGCGAGGCTGCTGCGGATCGAAGAGTCGTCGGGATACTTGGCCAGCGCTTCCTTGCCTGCTTGCAGTGCTTTCGGAAGGTCGCGAGCTTGGCGATAGGTGTCCATGACCAGCAGGCGCGAGCGGCGGTCTTCTTCGTCACCCAGGTGGCCGAGTTCCTGGAAGGTGTAAATCGCGGCCTGGAAATTCTGCGTATCGCGATAAAGCATGCCGAGCTGCTGGTAAAGAATGGCCAGCGAGCGCCGGCGCGACGGAAGCACTTTGGATTGGGCCTTTACGCCGGTGACCGCATCGGAGAGCACGCGAATGGCGTCTTCGAAGCGTCCTTGCGATTCGTAAATCATGGCCTCGTTGTACATCACCTCAAGGCTGCCGGGCGCATATTGGCGCGCCTTGACCAGATTTTCCTCGGCCTTATCAAGCTGGTGAAGTTCGCGATAGATTTGCGCGATGCGGAGATAGGTGTCCGCGTCGTCGGGAAGCATGTCGGAAAGCTTCTGGTAGACAGTTAGCGCTTCGGGGTACTTCTCTTCGGAGAGCAGGGTTTGCGCAAGCCCGCGAACGTGGTTGAGTTCCGAGGGGTCCAGATCCATGGCCTTGCGATAGGCCGCCTCGGCTTTTGCGAAATCGTGCGTCTGCGTGTAGGCGTCGCCGAGATGATCGTAGAGCGTGGCCGAGGGCGATCGGTCAATCATGCCATTCAGCAAAGAGATGGCTTCTTCGGCTTTGTTCTGGTCGAGGAGCAATTGGGTGAGTTGCTCGACACCGGCATCGTTTTCGGGATCTTCTTTCAACAAATCGCGCAGGACGCCTTCGGCTTTTTCCGGTTCGTTGTGCAGGCGATAGAGGCGCGCGAGCCAGATGGTGACTTCCTGATCGGAAGGATCAAGCCGGTGAACGGCGGTGTATTCCTGGATAGCTTTTACGATGGTTTCGGACTGGATATTGGAGCCGTTAATGTCGCCGAGGCTGCGGAGATAGACGAGGGCGAGAAGGCGGTGCGTCGGGAGATCGTCGGGGCTGCGTTTCAGAACTTCGTTGGCTTCGTTGACCGCTTCGTGGACGCGCTGGGCCTTCCAATACATTTCGGCGAGGCGCTCGCCGATGATGGGCGATTGCGGGTCGACGGCGTAAGCCTTTTTGTAGGACTCGATCGCGCGGGTGGCGTATTCGCCCGCGCCGGTCTGCTCGTACTGCTGCTCGAAGATGTGGCCCATGGTGAAGTTGTAGTAGGCGTCGGCGCGAACGGGATCCTTGCGCGTCGTCGAGAGCGGCGCGGGAGCGGTGTCCTGGGCCAAAGCGGGTAGCGCAACGAGGGAAGCGCAGAAGAAAGGGAGGATCAGGCGATTTAGCGTCATAGAGTTCGTTTTTTCAGTATCCCATGCGGCGGAAACGCGGTCAAAAGCGAAAAGGAGGGCGTTTCGAAGAGAACGAGCGCACAGGGATAGGATGCACAGCGGTGGGGGAGGGTTTCTGGAAAAAGGGGATGGACAAGCTTCCGTATTTCTGCAATTATCGAAATATGAAGAAGGCCGACCCACTACTGGTTACCCGCTGCGCCGACCGGTTTTCCGCGATTGGCGCGGAGCCACGATTGCAGATTGTGCGATTGCTGCTCTCGGCGCACCCCACGGGGATGGTGGCGGGGGAGCTTCAGGAAGAGCTGGGGATTCCGGCCTCGACGCTGTCGCATCATCTGGAGAAATTGCGCCAGGTTGGATTGGTGGACGTGCGGCGGGCAGGGACTTTTCTTTGGTACACGGCGAATACGGACGCGCTGCGCGAGGTACTTGGGTTCCTGTACGAGGAGTGCTGCACGCGGAATCGCGCGGTGTCGACGGAAGATTTTGTGCAGATTGCGAAGTAGGAACGGAGAAAACCATCATGAGCGAGCAAAATATCCAGGAAGCGGTGAAGGAGAAGTACGGCGCGGCGGCGAAACAGGTTGCGGAGGGGAAGACCGCGTGTTGCGGCGGCGGCGCGTCCTTGAGCGGCTGCGACCCGATTACCCGCAATCTGTATGGTGAGGCGGAGAAAGGTAGCCTGCCGGCTGAAGCGGTGGCCGCGTCGCTTGGCTGCGGGAATCCGACGGCGCTGGCGAAATTGCAGGCAGGCGAAGTGGTGCTGGATCTCGGCTCCGGCGGCGGCATTGATGTTTTGCTTTCCGCCAAGCGCGTGGGGCCGACCGGCAAGGCGTACGGACTGGACATGACCGACGAGATGCTGGCGCTGGCGCGGGAAAACCAGCGCAAGGCCGGCGTGCAGAATGTGGAGTTCCTGAAGGGGACCATCGAAAACATTCCGCTGCCAGACAAGACGGTGGACGTGATCATTTCGAATTGCGTCATCAATCTGTCCGGGGACAAGGACCGCGTGCTGCGCGAAGCATTTCGCGTGTTGAAGCCGGGCGGGCGGCTGGCGGTTTCGGATGTCGTGCTGCGCGGCGAAGTGCCGGCGGAAATCCGAAAGAGCATGGAATTGTGGGTCGGCTGCATTGCCGGCGCGCTCCAGGAAACCGAGTACGTGGAAAAACTGAATGCGGCGGGATTCGGGTCGATTGAAGTGGAGCCGACGCGGGTTTACCAGGTGGAAGAGGCACGCGAATTTCTGGAAGCGGCGGGATTCGACGCGGAAAAGGTTGGCCCGCTGGTGAAAGACAAGTTCATGAGCGCGTTTGTTCGGGCGACGAAGCCGGCCAGCCAATCCTGCTGCGACCCGACCTGCTGCAGCTGAACTCTTCCGCCATGCAAAAGCCCTACAATGCTTTGTTTCTTTGCACTGGCAACTCCTCGCGTTCCATTCTTGCGGAAGCCATTTTGAATCGCCGCGGCAAGCCCAATTTTCGCGCATTCAGCGCGGGCAGCCATCCGGCCGGGCATGTGCATCCCTACGCGCTGAAGCAACTGGAATCGGCGGGCCTGCCGGCGGAAGGATTGTGGAGCAAGAGTTGGGATGAGTTTGCGAAGCCAGGCGCGCCACAAATGCAGTTTGTCTTTACGGTTTGCGATTCCGCGGCGGCGGAAGTATGCCCGGTTTGGCCGGGGCAACCCATCACCGCACACTGGGGAATTCCCGATCCCGGGAATCTTGGGAAAACCCCCGAGGAGCTCACGCGCGCGTTTCGAGACGCGTTTGTAACCCTGGGACGCCGGATTGATTTGTTTCTGAGTTTGCCGATGGAGAAGCTCGACTCCTTAGCCGTAAAAAAAGAAGTGGAGCGGATCGGTCGCCAATAAAGCTTCTGGGCGGCTTTAGTGCAGAAAATGACGCATGTTGGTGAAGACCATCGCCAGGCCGAGGCGATCGGCGGTGGCGATCACCTCGGAGTCTTTCACCGAGCCTCCCGGCTGAATGATCGCGGTGGCGCCGGCTTTGGCGGCTTCTTCAACGCCGTCGGGAAATGGGAAGAAGGCGTCGGAAGCGACGGCGGTTCCCTGCAGCGAGTTTTGCGCCTTCATTACGGCAATTTTCACAGAATCGACGCGGCTCATTTGTCCAGCGCCGACGCCCAGCGTTGCGCGATCTTTCACGAAGACGATGGCGTTGGACTTCACGTGCTTGCAGATTTTCCAGGCAAATTTCAGGTCGCTGAGTTCGGCGGCGGTCGGCTCGCGCTTGGTGGCGACTTTCAATTCCTTGTCGTGCAGGCTACCGAGGTCGGGCTGCTGGATCAGCATGCCGCCGAGAATCCGCTTCATCTGTAATTCCTTGTCGTGATCAAGCCCACCCTGCGGCAGATGCAGCAGGCGCAGATTTTTCTTGGCGGCAAAAATTTCCTGCGCGCGATCGGCGAAACCCGGAGCCACGATGCATTCGACGAACAGCTTGGCGACTTCTTCGGCGGTCAGCGCATCCACGATGTGGTTGAACGCAAGGACGCCACCGAATGCGGAGACCGGGTCGCTGGCGAGCGCCTTCGTGTACGCATCCAGCAGGGTGGACTGCTCGGCGGCGCCGCACGGATTGTTGTGCTTGATGATGACGGCGGCAGGGCCATCGAATTCGGCAACCAGGCTGCGGGCGGCTTCGAGGTCAACGTAGTTGTTGTAGGAAAGCTCCTTGCCCTGAAGCTGCTTTGCGGCGGCGAGCCCCGTGGCGGGATGCCCCGCGGGAATGTACAGCGCCGCGGCCTGGTGCGGATTTTCGCCGTAACGCAATTCCTGCTTCCGGCGAAGGGCGAGGTAGACGCGTTCGGTGAGGCCTCCCTTTTGCTGAACCTCCAGCTTTTCTCCGTGCAGGGCAAGCCGCTCGAGATTCATGGTGATCACGCCATCGTAACGCGAGGTGAGGCCGAAGACTTTGCGCGCAAGGTCCAGGCGCGTCGCGAGCAAAGTATCTCCCGTGGTTTCGAGTTCAGTGGCGATGCGTTGGTAGTCGGCGGGGTCCGTGACCACCGTGACGCTTTCGAAATTCTTGGCGGCAGAGCGCAGCATTGTAGGGCCGCCAATATCAATATTTTCGATCAGCTCTTCGGGCGGAAGATATTCCTTTGCGGCGGTGGCTTCGAAGGGATAAAGATTCACGGCCACGAGATCGATCGGCGTGATGCCGTGTTCCTTCGCTTGCTTCAGGTCGTCGGGATTGTGGCGCCGGTAAAGCAGGCCGCCATGCACCTTGGGATGGAGCGTCTTCACGCGGCCGCCGAGCATTTCCGGCCAGTTGGTGAAGTCAGAGACATCTTTCACCGGCACTCCGGCTTCGCGCAGGAGCTTTGAGGTGCCGCCGGTCGAAAGAATTTCGATTTTCAGTGCCGCCAGCCTGCGGGCAAACTCCACGATGCCGGTTTTGTCGAATACGCTGAGCAGCGCGCGCTCCACAGCCATGTCGCCTCCCGTGCCGGTAAGAACTTCTTAGTTTACGCGGAGGCGGGAAAATCCGGAAACGCAACTCTGTGGGAAAGTATCCGTGGATTACTTCATCCTTACGATAAACTCATGGCCGCCTTTGCAATCGGGGTTAATCGGAGAAACGTCTATTGTGACAGACTCCGTTTTTCGTGGTAGCTCTTTGATTTCAACATCGAACAAATCACTCTCGTCTATCCTGAGCATGTAATGGCCCAATGTGAGCGGCCCGAAGTCAAAACTCCCGTGATCATTTGTCTCGACGGTCTTTACATGCAACGTCTCGTCCCACGGCTGGCTGTACTTGTATAACGCCAACTTGGCATGTTTTCTTGCGAAGCTTTGCCTCAACCAGCGGGGAGCGAATGTGTGATGGCCATGCGTTCCTACGACTCGGCCTTTCAACGCTGTTATCTGATAAAAATACCCAGGGGTCAAAGTGCAAGCAGTTACATGCAGCGCGAAAAGTAGAACCAACGACACAATGGCCAAAGTGAAACCGAGTCTCATTCCCGTAATCACACCGCGCATCAGTCTACCGCAAGCTAACCTAGGACTTCACGAGAGCTTTGAGTTTGACCTGGCCGTCGATGGTTTCGACGACGTACTCGACTTCGTGGCAGTTTTTCTGCTTCTGGAGATCCTTGGTCTTTTTGCGCACGAATTCGTTGAAGCCGGCATGGGTCATTTTGCCCATTTCTTCGCCGGCCGCCTGCTTGGCGCGGACGAAGGCTTCGTAAAGCTGTTCGACCTTGTCTGCTTCCTTTTCCGGAGCGGTGCAGACCACGCGGAAGACCTTGGCTGCCTCGGCCGCGGTAGCAGCGGTGGCGGCTTTGGCGCGTTCGGCCTCGATGGCCTTGGCTGCGGCGCCAAAGTGCCGCTGCACTTTGCCTTCCTCGCGGCTGGCGAGGCGTTTGCGAAAGACGTCTTTGTACTTGGCGTAGGTTTGCGCCAAATTGCCGAAGCGAAATCGCTGGCCGAACTTCATATCGCCACCGCGTTCGCCGTAGCGCTTGACGATCAGTTCAATGCGCCATTCGATTTCGGTGGGAGGGCGCTTGCGACCTCCCCCGAAATACATGTCGTACTCAATCTTGAGCTGACGAATGTCGCGCTCGAGTGCCGAGAGATCCTCGTCAATAGTGGCCATGAGATGGAAATCCCCGAGAGTTCATCGTAGGGGCGGTTTTGGCGGGCGTCAACGGGGGAGGGGCGGGGCGATGCGCATGAAACAACGGCCGGAGGTGCATGGGACTGGTCGCCGGAACAGTTGCCAATTGCGGGGCGATTCCTTGCTGTGCTCCAATGGCGGCATGGCGGAAAAAGCAAAACCCGCATCGGGTGCGGACCAGACGGCGCTGCTGCGGCAGTTGCCTTCGGTGGATGAGCTGCTGCTGCGGCCACGGGTGGCCGATTTGGGCGGGAAGCTCGAACGAGCCTTCCTGGTAGAGACGGTTCGCGGCGTTCTGGCGCAATTGCGGAACGAAATCGTTTCCGGGGAGCCGCTTGAGGAAACTCGACTTTCCGCGGAAGCGATTGAGGCGCGTATTGTGCGAAGTGTCGAGCAAGCGCTTGCGCCTTCGCTGCGCGGTGTGATCAATGCGTCAGGCGTAATTCTGCACACGAACCTGGGACGGGCGCCGCTGCCGGTGGCAATCCTGGACGAGTTTCGGCAAACCGCGACGCAATATTCGAATCTGGAGTACGACGTGGCCGCCGGAGCACGCGGCAAGCGCGACGTCCACACTTCCCGGTTGATCGAGCGGCTGACGGGCGCGGAAGCGGCGATTGCGGTGAATAATTGCGCGGCGGCGGTGCTGGTGACGCTGGCGGCACTGGCGCGCGGCGGCGAGGTCATCGTTTCGCGGGGGGAGTTGATCGAAATCGGCGACGGCTTTCGCATTCCGGAAATCATGGAGCAGAGCGGCGCGGTGCTTCGCGAGGTGGGCACCACGAATCGCACGCGGATCGCCGATTATGAGAACGCGATCAACGAGAAGACGTGCGTGATTTTGCGCGTGCACCCTTCGAACTTTACGTTGTCGGGATTTACGGAAAAGCCCGAGGTGGCGGAATTGATTGCGCTCGGACAGCTCACCCGCCTTCCCGTGCTAGAGGATCTGGGTTCCGGCTGCCTGGTGGATCTGTCGCCAGTAGGGATCAGCGAGCCGACGGCGCGGGAAAGTGTGGAGGCGGGGTTTTCGCTGGTGCTCTTCAGCGGCGACAAGATGCTGGGCGGGCCGCAGGCGGGAATTATTGCCGGGAAAAAGGATCTAGTACAAAAAGTGCGGCGTCACCCGCTGTTCCGGGCGCTGCGCCTGGACAAACTGACCATTGCCGCGCTGGAAGCGACGTTGCGCGCGTACCTTCGTGGAGCGTGGAAGGAAATTCCGGCGCTACGCATGATGCAGATGAGCATGAAAGAGATTTCCGCACGCACAGACGGGTTCTACAAGGTGTTGTGGGCGAAAGTTGCTGGCGCCGATGCGGAAGTGGAAATTGTGGACGGCCGCTCGCTTGTGGGCGGAGGCTCGACGCCGGCGCAATCGTTGCCGACGAAGGTCTTGCGGATCGCCAGCGCGCGACATTCCGCGACCGATTTGGAAGTCCGGCTACGGACAGGCGCGGGCCCGGCACCGGTAGTCGCTCGAATTGAAGAAGACAGGCTGCTGATCGATCTTCGGACGGTATTCCCCGAACAAGAACCTGCCCTTGCGGAAGCGCTGGCCTCGGTGCTGCGATGAAACTTGCTTCCCAATGTTATGATATAGGTGTGATATAGGAGGCTTCCATGGCCACAGCGCTGATTCATCTGGACGACAAGCAGAAGCGCCGGCTGACCATGCGCGCCAGGAAAGTTGGCCGGTCGTTTTCGCAGGAAGTGCGCAACGCCATCGACCTCTATCTAGACTTTCCTGTGGAGAATGAAAAGGACCTGGAGGCTTTGGCGCGCGAAGCCAAAGAGGCCGCCGACCGCAGCATCAAGCGGTTGGATGAGACTATTTCCTACGTTAACCGCGGACTCAAAGCCATCGGGAAGTCGCGGTGAGCTGGGCGCTCGAATCGCTCGCTGCGATCAAGCGGATCATTCTGCTGGAAGACCGGATCAGGACCCTCAGCGAACAGTCCGAACGCCTGATGGATACCTGCCGGGACCTCGACCGGCGTCTGATTCGCCTGGAAGCGAAGTTCGAATTGCTGGAACGCATGGCGGCTCCGCGCCGCCGCAGCCTGCGGGGAAAATCCGAAAAGTGAAACGAGGATGATCAGCTTTGTGGTGCAGGGAAAGAAGCTGACAGAGGTGCAGAAGCCAATCCCGAAACTGGGGCCGGGTTGGGCGCTGGTCCGCGTGCGGCTGGCGGGCATTTGCAATACGGACGTGGAGATTCTGCGCGGCTATCATGCGTTTCGCGGCACGCCGGGACATGAATTTGTCGGGGAAGTCGCGGATGTCACCGGAGTTCCCGCGGCAACCAGGAAGCGGTGGATAGGCAAACGGGTGGCGGGCGAAATCAATGTGGCCTGCGCGGCCTATGGATTTCGGCCCGTGTGCGATTACTGCAAGCGTGGACTGAAGGCGCATTGCGCGCGGCGGACCGTGCTGGGAATCGTGGCGCATGACGGAGCGTTCGCGGAATATCTGACGCTGCCGCTGGAAAACCTGCATCTTGTGCCGACCAGTGTGAGCGATGAGAAGGCTGTGTTTATCGAGCCACTGGCCGCGGCGTGCCAGATTCTCGATCAACTCGATATTCGAAAATTTCCAAAGACAGCCGTGCTTGGCGATGGAAAGTTGGCACAGCTAATCGCCATGGTTTTAAAAGCCGCGGGTTCGCGTGTCGTTCTTTATGGGAAGCATGCCAGCAAGCTGGCATTGGCGCGGAGGGCTGGCGTCGCGACGAAGCAAGTGCGCGGCGATGCGAGCGATTTGACACGTGTGAAGGACGGTTTTCGGCTGGTTGTGGAAGCGACGGGTTCGCCGACGGGCTTGACGCTTGCGCAAGGAATGACGGAGCCGCGCGGCACGGTGCTCCTGAAATCCACCTTTCATGGCGCGGCACCGGTGGAAACATGGCCCATCGTCGTGAAGGAAATCACCGTCGTCGGTTCACGCTGCGGGCCTTTTGCCAAAGCGATCGCGCTGCTCCGCTCGGGCAAAGTGGATCCCCGACCACTTATCACTCGTACTTTTGCGTTGAAAGATGCGTCCGCGGCTATCGAACACGCCCAAAAGCCCGGCGTGATGAAAGTTCTGTTGAGAAATACCTGTTTATAGGCGGTTGATGCAGGAAGCGACGCAGGCAGCGCCAAAACCGTTGTCGATATTCACTACGGTGACGTTGGAGGCGCAGGAATTCAGCATGCCCAAAAGCGCAGCTACCCCGCCGAAGCTGGCCCCATAGCCGGTACTGGTTGGAACAGCGATTACCGGAATACCAACTAAACCGCCCACAACGCTTGGGAGCGCGCCTTCCATCCCCGCTACGCAGATGATGACTCGCGCTTCGGCGAGATTGCTGCGGTGCTCCAGCAAGCGGTGAATACCGGCGACGCCCACGTCATAAAGTTGCTCCACGCGATTGCCCATCATTCGCGCAGTGAGCACCGCTTCTTCGGCCACCGGGATGTCGCTGGTTCCCGCGGAAACAACGAGGATCGTTCCCTTCCCTGAAATTTCGCTGCTTCGCTCGATGCTGATCACGCCGGAGAGCGGGTGAAATTTCGCCGTGCGGCTGACGCGCTTCACGGCCGCAAATATTTTGGCGTCAGCGCGGGTGACCAGCACGTTGTGGTTGGACGCTTTTTTCGAGACCATGGCTCGAACGATCTGGGCCACCTGCGCGGGCGTCTTACCCTTCCCGAAAATCACCTCGGCGTAGCCTTGGCGCAACGCGCGGTGATGATCCACCTTGGCGAAGCCGATGTCTTCAAACGGCAAATGCTTCAGCTTGGCCAAGGCCGCTTCGGAGATGAGTTTCCCGGACTCCACCGCTTGCAAAAGCTTCAATAGTTCGTCGGATTTCATCGTGTTTCGCCGCTACGCATCTTAGCATCGCCGCGACGCCGCGGCTAAGCTTGACTTGCCTGCGAGCCGCTGCGAGACTGAAAGAACCGCAGACAATTCCATGCCTTCGATCAAGGGACAAACGATTACCGTGGGTGTGACCGGAGCCAGCGGCGCCGTTTTCGCGCAGAAAACGCTCGCCATGCTGGAAGAAGATCCGCGCGTCGGGCGCATACACCTTGTGGTGACGGAAACCGGGCAAAGGCTTTTTGCGGAAGAACTCAGCATTGCTTCGGGCGATTTGAAGAAGCTGCCGGGGCGCGTGCTTGGCCGCACCCCAAAAAAGATTGAGGTTATCTCGAATAAGGACGTGGGCGCGTCCATCGCCTCCGGGAGTTACAGCGTGGACGCGATGATCGTGATTCCCTGCACTGTTGGCGCGCTGGCCTCGATTGCTTGCGGGACTTGCGACGACCTGATGGCGCGCTCGGCGGATGTGATGCTGAAAGAGGGGCGGAAGCTGATTCTTTGCGTTCGCGACACGCCGCTGAACAGGATTCATCTGGAAAACATGTTGCGGGCGCAAGCGGCGGGAGCAGTGATTATGCCGGTAATGCCTTCGTTTTATCACCTGCCGAAAACGATCGATGACCTGGTGACGCAATATGTGTGCCGGGTGCTGGCGCAAGCAGGTCTTGCACAGGAAAAAATGTTTCGCTGGACAGGCAGCGCCGCGGCGAAGAAAGCGGAGAGTTAATCGCATGGCCGGGCGCATTCGCACTGTGCTGGAGATGATCAAGTTTGAGCACTCTGTGTTTGCGCTGCCGTTTGCGCTGACAGGAGCGTTGCTGGCGGCGCGCGCGACGCTCCACGGCTGGCCTACGCTCCGGCAGGTTATATGGATTGTGGTGGCGATGGTGGCGGCGCGCTCGGCGGCGATGACCCTGAACCGCATCGCGGATGTGCGCTACGACAAGGAAAATCCGCGCACAAAGATGCGAGCCCTGGCAACGGGCGCGCTGTCCGTCTCCTTTGCATGGACATTTACTCTTCTCGCGGTTGGAGTATTTTTCGTTGCCGCCTGGCAATTGAACCCGCTGGCGTTGAAGCTGGCGCCTGCGGCGATTGCGATTCTCTTTTTCTATTCCTACACCAAGCGGTTCACCCACTGGTCGCATCTGTTCCTGGGCTTTGCGCTGGGCATTTCTCCCGCGGCGGCGTGGATCGCGATCACCGGCGGTCTTGATTGGCGAATGCTGATTCTCTGTGGCGCGGTTACGCTCTGGGTTGGTGGCTTCGACGTGCTCTACGCTTGCCAGGACGTGGAGTTCGACAAGAACGCGGGGCTCTATTCGATCCCGAAACGGTTCGGAATTGCCGGCGCGTTGCGGATCGCGCGAGTGATGCATGTTGGCGTGGTGGCGCTGCTCAGTTGGCTGGCGTACGGATTTGGGCTGCCCTGGCCGGCCTGGGCGGGGATTGCGGTCGTGGCCGCGCTGCTGGCTTACGAGCATTCGTTGGTCAAGGCTAACGACCTGAGCAAGCTGAACGCTGCGTTTTTCACCGTGAACGGCTATATTAGTATGTTGTTCCTGCTGTTCTGGGGCGCCGCGGCGGCATTATGGCGCGTTTGAACTGTTTGATTGTTTCGAAAAGCGAATTCAAGTAGCGGCGAAGCGAAAATCGCCCTCTAATAGATTGGGATGACCGTGGCTGAACTGACGATTAACGACACAACATTAAAACCCATCGCCGAGAAGGTGCTGGCCGGCGAACGCCTCTCCTTCGACGACGGCGTCGCACTGTTCCGCTCGCCGGATCTGCTCACCGTTGGCTGGCTGGCGAACCATGTGCGGGAAAAGCGCCACGGGAACGTCACGTATTACAACGTGAATCGCCACATCAATCCGACCAACGTATGCGTGGCGCACTGCAAGCTTTGCGCGTTTGGGCGCGATCCCAATGCTCCCGGCGCGTACACCTATGCGCTTGAAGAGGTATACCAGCGCGCGGCGCAGGGGGTGCGCGAGGGCGCAACAGAGTTTCACATTGTTGGCGGGCTGCACCCCGATCTTTCATTCGACCATTTTCTGGAGATGATCAGCGGGTTGAAGCACCGGCATCCGCACGTGCACCTGAAGGCATTCACGATGGTGGAGGTGCACTATTTCGCGCGCATCGCGAAGCTGACCATCGAGGAAACACTGAAGAAGATGAAGGAAGCCGGCGTGGACTCCTGCCCCGGCGGCGGCGCGGAGATTTTTCATCCTCGCGTGCGCAAGATTATTTGCGACCACAAGGTGAGCGGACGGATGTGGCTGAGCATCGCCAAAAAGGCGCATCGCATCGGCCTGCGTTCGAACGCCACAATGCTCTATGGCCACGTGGAAACGGTCGAAGAGCGCGTGGATCACCTGGTGCTATTGCGGGAGGCGCAGGACGAGACGCACGGCTTCGTCGCGTTCATCCCGCTGGCGTTTCACCCGGACAATACGGCTCTGGCGCACATTCCGAAGCCGACGGGCTACGACGACCTGCGCTGCATCGCGGTGTCGCGCCTGATGCTGGATAATTTCGATCACATCAAGGCGTACTGGATCATGCTGACGCCGAGCATCGCGCAGATCGCGCTGCGTTTCGGTGCCAACGATCTGGACGGCACGGTAGTCGAGGAAAAGATTTATCACGACGCCGGCGCAAAGACGTCGGAATTCACGCCGCTCAGCGAACTTGAGCGCCTGATCCGCGCCGCCGGCCGCGTGCCCGTCGAGCGCGACACGCTCTACAATCCGGTCGACCGCTCCAAGCTGCCGCCCATCGTACCAGCCACGCCGCCGGGGCTCGTCTCTCTCAGCCTCAACGCTTAACCACAGATAAACTTCCTCACCAAAACCCATTTCGGCTGACGCCATGCTGTCATCATGAAGACTCAACACTATTCATGAATAGTGTTGAATCTTCCACACCGGAAGAGTAATCTGCGGGCAGGAGTTCCACAATGCGCAAACAATTTGTGCTCGACAAACGAACGGACAAATTGCTGAATGAGTTGGCGTATTACGTTGGCGGGAACCGCAGCATGGTGATCCGGGAAGCGATTAAGCTGTACTCTCACATGGAAGATCGCTTGGATGAAATCGAATCCGATCCCGCCTTCCAGGCAATGATGGCCAAGTCCGATGAGGACATTCGGCAGGGTCGAGTTGTTCCCCACAGCGAAGTTCTAAGAATGCACAGGGCACGGGGCAAAGGGAAAAAAGGCAAGAAGAAGTGAAGCGGGAAGTTGTCTGGACTCGATCGGTCTGGGAACTCTTCGGAGAACTTCCCATGCGTGAGCGGGAGCTAATCCTGGACCACTTGAAATACCTCTGCGAATTCCCGCACATGTATCCCGTGCGCACAAAAGGGCGCCGATTCAGACGCCACCGGTGGTTCCATGCCGGGAACTGGCTGGTCTACTACCGGGTGGTGGAGAATACGATTTATATCCGGGGTATCTGGCCTGCGCGCATCTCATAACGAAAAAACGAAACGGTTCGGTCTTTACTGGACGTCACACAATGGTGATTCGGAGAGGAGCAAACCTTGCGGACGATTCTGCTTCTGACCATTTCGAATATTTTCATGACGTTTGCGTGGTACGGGCACCTGAAGTTTCGCAACGTGGCGCTTTGGAAGGTCGTGCTGATCAGCTGGGGGATCGCCTTTTTTGAATACTGTTTCCAGGTGCCAGCCAACAGGATCGGCTCCTACGAGTTCAACGCGGCACAGCTTAAGACGATTCAAGAGGTCATCACGCTCTCGGTCTTCTCGGTCTTTTCGATTACCTATCTTGGCGAGCCGATGAAATGGAACTACCTGGTCGGATTCGCCTTCATTACGCTCGCGGCGTTTTTCATCTTCCACAAGTGGTAGAATTCATGCCTGGCTGCGTAACCACTCCCCGCCCCCGTGAATCAAAGCTGTCTGACCCGCAGCCATAGTCAGCAACAAGGAGACCATCCATGCAACGCAAAGCTTCCGCAGTCTGGCAAGGCGATCTGAAATCCGGAAAAGGCTCGATTTCGACTGATAGCGGCACACTGAAGGAGACGCAGTATTCGTTTTCGACCCGCTTCGAAAATGGCGTTGGGACCAACCCCGAAGAGCTGCTGGCCGCGGCTCATGCCGGCTGCTTCACCATGGCGCTTTCCGCGCAGCTCGCGGGCGCAGGTATGGTTGTCTCGAAACTCGAGACGACCTGCACGATTTCACTGGAAAAGGTTGGTGAAGGCTTTTCCATCACCAAGAGCCATCTCGACCTGGTGGCCACGATCCCGAACGCCGACAAGGCCAAGTTCGACGCCGCCGTCAAAGGCGCAGAGACCGGCTGCCCCGTTTCCAAGCTGTTCAAGGCGGAAATTACGGTAAGCGCGCGTCTGGTCACATCCGTCTCCGCTTGAGCACCGCGTCCACCGCGATGAAGGAGGCAGGTTCCGTATGATTCTCGCCCCGGGTGTGTTCATCGCCGGCGTCGTTATTTTCTTCATTGTGAGCTGGGACGCGTTCGAGGCGATCATCCTCCCTCGCCGTGTCACCCGCAAATTCCGCCTGGCGCGCATCTATTTCCAGTTCACGTGGATAACGTGGAAGTTTTACGCGCGCCTCATCCCTTCAAAAAAACGCCGCGAGTCTTTTCTTGGATTTTACGGGCCGATTTCCTTGCTGTTTCTGATTGCGGTGTGGGCGGTGGGGCTGATTATCAGTTTTGCCATGATGCAGTACGGTGCCGGTTCGGCCGTGAATCTTTCCGGAGGCACGCCCAGCTTTTACACGGACCTGTATCTCAGCGGGACCACGTTCTTCACGTTGGGCTTGGGCGACGTCGTTCCGCGCTCCGGCGTTTCGCGATTCCTGGTGGTGGTGGAATCCGGATTTGGATTCGGCTTTCTTGCCGCGCTGATCGGGTACTTGCCTTTTATTTACGGTTCGTTTGCCGAGCGGGAGACGGAGATTGTGCTTCTGGACGCGCGGGCCGGCACCCCTCCCACCGCCGGTGAACTTCTTCTGCGCCACACGTTCCCTGGCGGCCATGAGGAGTTGCGCAAACTGTTCAAGGATTGGGAGCGATGGTCCGCACAATTGCTGGAAAGCCACCTTTCCTATCCGGTGCTCGCGTACTTCCGGTCGCAACACGACAATCAGTCGTGGATCAGTTCGCTGACGGCAATACTGGACGCGTGCGCGCTGACGATTTCCGGCATGGAAGACGTTTGCGCCCGGCAGGCGCAGCTTACGTTCGCGATCGCGCGGCATGCGGTTGCCGACCTTTGCCAGGTTTTTTCTGTCGTACCTCTCCCGCCGGACAAGGATCGCCTCCCCCCAGAAGTATTGCGCCTGATCCGCGATACCCTCGCCAAGCACGGGACTAAACTCTCGGTGACCCCGGAAGCGGATCAGAAACTTGCGGAGCTTCGCAATCTTTATGAGCCCTACGTTTTCGGTCTTGCGGAACGGTTCAACCAGTCGATGCCGGGTTTTATCCCAGCGAAGAAATCCAAGGATAACTGGCAGACCACGGCCTGGACGAAGACTACGAACGGCACAGCCGCGGCGGCTCTGGTTCACGACGATCATTTCTGAACGGATTGCTGGTTTTTCCTCTTTGGCGGCTGAACCGTTTCCCGGTATCTTGTTGTTGCTCGAACCACCACGAATTCATGTAATGATTCACGCATTGCCGCGCGTCAGGGAGATAGCTCATGAAAGCGATACAAGTGCATCAGTTCGGCGGGCCGGAAGTTTTGCAGTTGCAGGAAATCCCAACGCCCAGGCCGGGACCCGGAGAGGTTCTCGTGCGCGTGCATGCCGCTGGCGTGAATCCTTACGATACGTACATGCGCAACGGGACTTATGCCATCAAGCCGCCCCTGCCGTATACGCCCGGCTCAGACGCCGCAGGTGTCATCGAAGCGGTGGGCGAGGGCGTTACGAAATTCAAGCCCGGGGCTCGCGTTTACACTGCAAGAACCGTGAGCGGGGCCTACGCGGAATATGCGCTGGCGCTTGAATCCCAAGTGCATGCGCTGCCCGAAAAAATCTCGTTCACTCAGGGAGCGGGAGTTTGGGTTCCGTATGGAACGGCCATTACCGCACTGATTCATCATGCGCATGCGCGTCCGGGAGAAACGGTGCTGATCCACGGCGCCAGTGGCGGCGTCGGAACGGCCGCGGCGCAATTCGCTCGCGCGATGGGAATGAACGTTTTCGGAACGGCGGGAACGCAGAAGGGCATGGACCTGGCGAAAAAAGAGGGCGCGCACTATACGTTCGATCACAGCAAAGCCGGATACTCTGACGAAATCATGAAGGCAACCGGCGGGCGCGGCGTGGATGTGATTCTGGAAATGCTCGCGAACGTGAATCTCTCCACCGATTTGAAATTGCTGGCCATGAACGGACGTGTGATCATCATTGGCAACCGTGGAGAAATTACGATCAACCCGCGTGACCTGATGGCGCGGCGCGGCACAGCCAAAGGCTTCACGCTTTGGGGGGTGCCGGAACCTGAACTGGTGGAAATTCACGCCGCCATCGGCGCGGGGCTGGAAAACGGCACTTTGCGGCCGATCGTGGGGAAAGAACTCCCGCTGAAGGATGCGGCAAAGGCGCATGTGGACGTCCTTGCGCCCGGCGCCCACGGCAAGATAGTTCTGATTCCCTGATTTTTTGTGCGGACTCTGCGCACCGCACACTTAGCTCCAACCCAACAGGCGCAGCAGAATTCCGGCAGCGGCCCCGCCGAGAACGATCCAGGTGGAATTGATTTTGTAGCGGAAGATCAGCGCGGCGCTGAGCACCGCCAGAATCACCGCCGGAACATTCACCAGCGCGGCTCGTCCGAATTGCCAGCCTACGAACGCCATGAGCGCCACTGCCGCTGCGTTCACCCCATCGAGGAACTTTTCGCGCGTCAGCAATTCGCCACGGCGGACAAATTCCTCCTCCATCATGGCGACGTGGGCCGCGGGACCGCCGTAAGCGATGAAGCCGAGGAGCAAAAATTGCTTCGCAACTTCGGCGAGACCTCCGCGCTTTTCTGTTGTTGTGGCGTTATCCATTGCCATCCCAAGAGCAGAGCATTACTTCCGGTATCCGGCTCGAAATCGGTTAAGCAGCCAGCCACCGAGTAACAAGGCGTAGAACGGGGCATACACCAGCCACTGCATCAGCGGATCAAATTTGAATTGGCCGAGGACTCCGTAGCCGATGAGGACGTTGTAGGACAGGAATTGGAGCACGGTCAGCAATAGCCAGGCGGGATTTGGGAAAAAACACAACAACGGAATAATCCAGGTGAAATACCAGGGATAGCCATTGGGCCAGAATGCCAGGCTGGTTCCAATGAGCAGGTAGGCCGCGCGAGCAGGCTCCGCGCGCTTCCACGCGAGCCAGAATGCCAGCCCCCAGATCACCGCGGCGCTAACAAGTGCGGGGGTGCGGGTTCCACCGCCGGTCAGCCAGTCGATCACCGTGTACAGGCTGGCGTGATAATTTTTCCAGTTTGCTTCGTAGTGTGCCAGGTCCCCACGAAGCGCTCCCAGCCCACCCCAGTAGGGAAAAATCACAAACACGGAGACGGCGCCCGCGAGCGCCGCGGCCCACCATCCAGAACGCCTCTCCGGCCAGCCCGCACGTCGAATCCAGACGGGAAGCAGGACGGCGGGGAAAACCTTGGCCATCGTTCCCAGCGCGATCGAAACGTTGGCGAGTGCGGGGCGTTTCTTCAGCAGCGCCAGCCCACCGACAATTCCGAGTAGAGCCACCACATCGTTGTGGCCGCTGCCGGCAAACTCCACGATCACCAACGGATTCCAGGCGTAAACCGCGACGCGAAAGGCGCGATCTTTTTCTTCACGGAACATCCACGCCAACAGCAACATCACCAAAACATCGGCCGCCGCAAACGGCACTTTGAACGCCGTCGGCCCGGGAAAGACTTTCCAGGTCGCGCGGAAGATCAGCTCCGTTACCGGCGGATAGATCGTCGGCGTTTCCCGTCCCGGCATGATTTCGTAATAGTGGTCGCGCAGATAGGCAAGCCTCGGATCCTGCGGCGCAATAGCATACGGATTCCAGCCATTCGCCTGGACTTTGGCGTCCCAGCGATAGCGCTGCAAATCGTCGGAAAGCGTGGGCTGCATCGGCCAAAGAGTGGCGCGGAACACAAGCGCGGCAAAAATGAGTAAAATGAAGGACGCGCGCGACGCCCTTGTTTGGTCGAAACCGCACAAGGCAATCAGGTAAACTATGCCGGCGGCCAGTGCCAGCACCATAAACGCAATCGCGTGGTTTTTCAGGTAATACAGGCTGTGCATCCGCAGGTAAAGCGCCTCCAGCACCGCTCCTGCCGCCAGCAGCCCGGCGAGCTTCAGATTTTCAGATTGAGTTTCGGAAGTCATTCGGAGAGACGCGCATCTTGATGAACTTCGCTCCACTTCTGTTCGCGGCGGTGGCCCAGGGCGGCTTGAGCCACTACTGGCACAAAATCACGGACAAGACCTTTACCGGGGTTTACAACGCCAACGCGTTTGACCTGGCGATGATGATTCCCTACTTCATCGTGCTGTTCATGCTGGCGCTCTACGGGCTGCACCGCTACGTGCTTCTTTACGACTACTTTGTTTACCGAAAGAACGTTCCTCCGGCGCCGCCGCCCGTTGAAAACTGGCCCAAGGTTACCATACAGCTTCCCATCTTCAACGAACGCTACGTCATCGAACGGCTGGTGGACGCGGTGGCGCAGTTTGACTATCCGCGCGAGTTGCTGGATATCCAGGTGCTGGACGATTCGACCGACGAAACGCGCGAGGTCGCCCGCGCATGCGTCGAGCGCCACGCGATTCAGGGGCTTCCCATCAGCTACATCCACCGGACGAATCGCGAAGGATTCAAGGCCGGGGCGCTGGAAAATGGATTGAAGACCGCGCAAGGTGAATACGTGGCAATTTTTGACGCGGATTTCATCCCGCAGGCTGATTTCCTGCGCCGCACCGTTCCGTATTTCCTTGACCCCGCAACCGAAGGCAAGATCGGCATGGTGCAGACGCGGTGGACGTATCTCAACAGCGACTATTCCCTGCTCACGCGTGTGGAGACAATTCTGCTCGACGGCCATTTCGTGATCGAGCATGGGGGACGCTCGCGACGGGGAACATTTTTCAATTTTAACGGCACTGCCGGAGTGTGGCGCCGCGCCGCGATTGATGCCGCGGGCGGTTGGGAGCATGACACGCTGACGGAAGACACGGACCTTTCCTACCGCGCGCAACTTAAAGGTTGGAAATTCTTGTATCTGCCCCAAATCGAGTGCGCTTCCGAACTGCCGGTGGATATGAACGGGTTCAAGGCGCAGCAGGCGCGCTGGGCCAAAGGCCTGATGCAGACGGCCAAGAAAATTCTTCCCAAGGTGTTCCGTTCGGATGTTCCGTTTTTCGTGAAGTCGGAGGCTTTCTTCCACCTCACCGCGAATATTTCCTATCCGCTGATGGTGCTGCTCTCCACGATGCTGTTGCCCGCGATGATCGTGCGCTTTTATCAGGGCTGGTTCCAGATGCTGGTGATCGACTTGCCGCTGTTCCTCGCGTCCACCTGTTCGATCTCCAGTTTCTATCTCGCCGCGCAGAAAGAGCTGCGCCCCAAGACCTGGCTGACCACGTTTCTGTATATGCCGTTTGTCATGGCTACGGGCATCGGCATCAGCGTGCGAAATGCACAAGCCGTGATCGAAGCCATAGTCGGCAAAAAGTCTGATTTTGCGCGCACGCCAAAATTCAAGATTGAAGGCAAGACCGGAACATTCGCCGCCAAGAAATATAAGAACAAAGCCGGGTGGATGCCGTACTTCGAAGTGGCCCTGGGCCTCTACTTCGCGCTTACAGTCGTCTACGCGATCATCAACGAGAATTACGCCACCGTGCCGTTTCTGCTGCTGTTCGTCTGGGGCTATCTCTATACGGGTTTCATGTCGCTGAGCCAGTCGTGGTTCGCGCATCTTCGTTTCGGCGTCAACGCGCCGGAAATGCGCCCGGCATCCAGCGGCGCTCCCGGTTTCTAGTCGCATTCCAGCCAGATTCCGGCTTTTCGCCAAACGGTTGTTTGATAAAATACCGGCATGGCCATTCAACGCGAACAACTGGAAGCGGATGTTCTGATCGTGGGCGCCGGTCCGGCGGGTCTCAGCTGCGCGCTGCACCTTGCGAATCTGATTAAGCGGCACAATGCCAGCGGCGCGAAGCCCGAGCTTTCCGCTGAGAACATCTATGTTCTCGAAAAGGGCCGCGAGATCGGCGCGCACCAGCTTTCCGGTGCGATCATGAATCCCAAGGCGCTCGCGGAGCTTATTCCTGATTTTCAGAAAACCGCGCCGCTCGATACGCCCGTTACGGATTCCGCTGCGCTCGTCTTCACGGAAACATCTTCGTACCGCATGCCCATCACGCCGCCGCCGTTCAATAACGCCGGCAATTACGTCATCTCGCTCAGCAAGCTGGTGAAATGGATGGGCGGCCTCGTCGAATCCGCGGGGGTGAACCTGTTCAAGGAGTTCGGCGGCGCGGAACTGATCTACGAAGGGGATGGAATTGCCGGCGTCATTACCGAAGACAAGGGGCTCGATAAGAACGGCAAGCCGAAAGACAATTTCACTCCCGGGTATGAACTGCGCGCCAAGGTCACCGTGTTGGCCGAAGGAACGCGCGGCTCGCTCACCAAGCAACTCGTTGCAAAAAAGAATCTCGATAACATCAATCCGCAAAGCTACGGCATCGGGATCAAGGAACTCTGGGACATTCAGCCTGGAAAGATTCAGCCAGGGTATGTTGCCCACACGCTTGGCTGGCCGATTTCGACCAAGATGTACGGCGGTGGCTGGATCTATGGCCTCAGCAACAATCGCGTTTCGATCGGGCTGGTGATCGCGCTCGAATATGAAGATTCGCGTTTCGATCCCCACGCGGCCTTCCAAACGTGGAAGACGCATCCGTTTGTGCGCAACATTCTGGAAGGCGGGAAGCTGGTTCGCTACGGCGCGAAATCGCTGCCATACGGGGGATGGTACGCGATGCCGCGCAATTATCTCGATGGCGGCCTTATCGTCGGCGACTCGGGCAGTTTTCTCGATTCACAGCGCCTGAAAGGCGTGCATCTTGCGATGAAGAGCGGCATGCTGGCCGCCGAAACGATTTTCGAAGCGCTGAAGAAGGGCGACTACTCCGCCAGCACATTGAAGCTTTATAAAGAAAAGATCGATAAGAGCTACATCAAGGAAGAGCTCTGGAAGGTTCGGAATTTTCATCAATCCTTCCGCAACGGCTTGCTGGACGGATTCTTCTACTCCGGCCTGCAGCAGATTACCGGCGGCGCCGGCATCATCGATCCCATGCGCGCGCACGCGGGCCACGAAGCCTATCGCCCGATTTTCGGCCGGCCAGCGCCGGAGCGATTCAAGGGCGATGGAAGGCTGACCTTCGACCGCCTGACGGACGTCTATCATTCCGGAACGCGCCACGACGAAGATCAGCCGTGCCACTTGAAAGTGCAGGATTTGAACATCTGCGCAACGCGCTGCGTGGAGGAATTTGGAAATCCCTGCCAGTATTTTTGCCCGGCGGCGGTTTACGAGATGGTGAAAGAGGGCAATGGACAGAAGCTGAAAATCAACGCCGCCAACTGCGTGCACTGTAAGACCTGCGACATCGCCGACCCCTATCAGATTATCGACTGGGTCGTTCCCGAGGGCGGAGGCGGCCCCAACTACGAAGGTATGTAGCGGCCGCCTTCTGAGGCGGGCGCCTTTTGCCCGTCCCAAACGGTTCTATGCGGCGGGCGCCTTTCGCAGCCCAATACTAAGCGGACTTTTCGAGACTCGGGTCAGGTTGAGGGTGACCACAGCTTGCGGAAATAGGTCTTTACGCGGCTCCAGGTGGAGACTTCCTCTGGCTTTTGTGGCTTCGAACGCGAACTCGCGGGGGCTGCCGGGCCGCTAGCCTGGGCCACAACCGCATCGCCTTCCACGCGTCCTTGAAAGATCAGCGTGGGCCGCACACGCACGCGGCGCACCAGGATGATCAGGTTTGGATCGAACTCGGCCTGCACTTTGTCCTTGGCGTCGTATCGCAGCGGCGGCATGAACACCTGATAGACAGGTTCTTCCGGCTGTGCCACCTGCGCCGCATTCTCCTGGGTTACGGGCGCTTTTGGTTCCGCAGCTCTTTTCTTGATTTCGTCCGCGGTGGCCAGTTGGCTGATTTCGATTCCCGAAGTCATGGGCTTCATCACCGCCTGCATGACGCAGACGCAGTGGCCCGCGGCGGCCCGCAAACTCTCGATCTGGCCGTTGGTCAGGGAAACGTCGCCGCTCTGCGGCACCAACACGCTTTGCCCGGTCAACTGCTGCTCGACGCGTACCGCTCCCTTATTTGCCCGAATGCACATGGCGCCCGCGTTATCGAGGCCAACCAGCACATCCTCGGCGCCATTTCCGATGGAAATCGGATGCGCCTGGATTTGCGGTGTGTAAATGTTGAGCGAAACCTCGTTGCCGACGACAGCATGAATCGTGCCGGAATCAAGCGCCAGGGTGATTGCGCCACCGGCCTTCAAAATGGAGAAATGGGCGGGCCCGCAGATCATGATCTGCCCGCCTTCCACCAGATCAATGCGCGCGTCACCTGCCTTCACGTGGACATCGCTTCCGCTGCGCAAGACCGTTTTCACCTGGCCGTGGACCACTTCAACGGTCATCGGGCCGTCCACCGAGATGGCCTCGCCTTCGATGACGCCGATCACATCGCCCGGAGGATTATCGGCGCGCGCCACGTCTGCAACAAAGGAAGCAGCGAACACGGCGGCGCAGAGCAGAAAGCTGGCGATGCCGCGTGATGTTCCGTTATGGGCCGCGCTGGTCAAGTGGTTCGCTCTCCATCGGGGCAGGGGAAAGAGGGACACTCTATATACTATAGGAAGATGGAAAACCGCGACATACGAAGCCAGGAATCCGAGGCGGTGGTCAGCGCGCATTACGATACGCGGCTGCCAAAGCTGCCGTGGAGCCGACGGATCCAGATCCCGATCATCGCCGCGGTGGTGTACAGCGTGATTCGCGTGCTGGGGCCCACGTTGCGCTTCGAAACCGCTGGACGCGCCAGAGTGGATGAATTCCTGGCGAAGGAGGAGCCCTGTATCTGGGCGTTCTGGCACCGGGTGATTGTGCCGATTTCGTGGTATGCGAGAAACCGGGAAATTGTGGTGATGAACACGACGGCGTTTGATGGGCAGTGGACGCGGAAGGTGATCGAGTGGCTGGGATTCGGCACGGCGCAGGGGAGTTCCTCGCGCGGCGGGCTGCGCGGATTGCAAGTGATGGCGCAGCGAATTTCCGAAGGCTATGACTGTGCGTTTACGATTGACGGGCCGCGCGGGCCGCGGTATGTGGCAAAGGTCGGTCCGGTGCTGCTGGCGCGGATGACGGGCGCACCAATTATGGTTTTCCATGTCGGCGTGGACCGCGGGAAGACGATTGAGAAGACGTGGGACCATTTCCTGTTGCCCGGACTGTTTGCGCGCGCGGTGTTGATCGGCGGTAATCCAATCTATGTGCCGCAGGATGCAGATGCGGCGATGATCGAAGCGAAACACCAGGAGATGCAAAAAGAGTTGGAACGCGTGCGGGATATTGCAGAGGGCTGGTTTTCGTTTACGGATGAACAACGGGAAAAGTATCGGGTGGAGTTCGGGTGGTGAAACGATTTTCTTTTTCTTAGCGCCTTGGCCCGCTTAGCTCGTGGTAGGACCTTACGTTGAGGTCCTTCAGCCATCCTCGTCGGATGGCTTCAGGATGACAAGTCTCCATCTGGCGGTTACATCAAGAAGAAACACTACACCGAGACAGACTAGTTGCCGTCGCGTTCGCCGAGCTTGACGGGCACGTCTACTTTTTTAGCGCCGCGGTAAACGGTGACAGTCACTGAATCCCCGGGACGTTTGCGGTTCAGCAGAACATTCATATCGAACTGATTGGCCACTTTTTGGCCGTCGATCCCGACGATCACGTCGCCGCCAATGGTCAGGCGGCGCATTCCGGATTGCACAGTGCGGTCTCCGCCGTGAATTCCGGCGGCAGCGGCGGGGCCGCCCTTGGTGGCTTGCTCCACCAGCAGACCTTCCTGCACGGGCAAGTCGAGAGCCTCGGCGAGCCAAGCGGTCAATTCCAAAGTGCTTACGCCGAGATATGCGCGGCGGACGCGGCCTTCGGTGATCAGGTCGTTGGCGATGAGCTTCGCAGTGTTGATCGGAATGGCGAATCCGATGCCGGCTGCGGTGCCGGAAGGCGTGTAGATCGCGGAGTTGATGCCAATCACATCCCCGTGAGTATTAATGAGCGGCCCTCCGGAATTGCCGCGGTTGATGGAGGCATCGGTCTGAATCGCGTCATCGATAAACGTGCTCTGGCTGGTCTGCACTGTGCGGCCAAGCGCGCTGACGACACCGGTGGTGAGCGTGGACTGAAAACCGAAAGGATTCCCGATGGCGAGAACTTTCTGGCCAACTTGCAGCCCGGCGGAATCGCCAAGGGTCAACGAGGCGAGGTGCTTCCCTTTCGGATCAATTTTCAGGAGCGCGACATCGTTGCGCTGGTCGGCGCCGACGAATTTCGCGGGATAGCGGCTCTTATCCCCGAGGATGACTTCGATGGTTTGCGCGCCGGAAACGACGTGAAAGTTCGTCAGGATGTAACCGCGGGGATCGATCAGGAAACCGGAGCCTGCGCCTTCGACCGGAACCGGATCCATAAAGAAGTCATATTCGGTGGCTTTGGTCAGGACGTTGGCGACGGCGGGCGACGCTTGGCGATAAATGCGGACATTGATGGATTCGTCTTCGGTGAGAGATTCCGGGCGCTCGGAGCCGTTTTTCAAGCTTAGTCCTGGCTGGCTGGGGCTAGGGTTGGCGCCGAGACGGCGGGCCTCCACTTCTCTGGACTGGCGCGGGCCGTACCGCGCCCCCACCCAATAGGCGCCCAGAAGGAGAATCAGGGCAATCAGAATCAGCCGTACGCGGCCTGTACCGGTTTCGAGATGGTTTTTCAACATGGGCTGCTCCAGAGTTCGTCTCTGCCAGTATAAAGCAACCGCAGGCAGCCGGGTGTGAGCAGTGCCGTTCCGGAGAGCAAGTTGACCTTAAGCAGGCTCAACAGTGAGTTTCAGGCCAATCGCTTTGGTGACCGCGACGAGCGTCGAGAGGCGAGGATTGCCGTGGGCTGACAGAGCGCGATAGAGACTTTCGCGCTCAAGGCCAGCCGCCTTCGCAATCTTGGCGATGCCTTCCGCTTGGGCCAGGTGTCGCAGCGCGAGAAGCAGGACGCGTGGCTCGTCGGTATCTTCCAAAGCGGCTTTCAGATACTCGGCCGCAAAATCGGGATCATTGCGCAGCCTGCGAACGATTGTCTCGTCGTGTGAACGACTGGTCTTTCGTTTCATTCGATCAAGATCCTTTCTTTGTAGTCCCTGAGATATTTGATCGCCCGTTCAATGTCTGAAGATTGCTTCCGTTTGTCTCCGCCGCACAGAAGCAATATGCGGGCCGTCCAAGAATTCCGTAATAGCCTCTGTAGCCCGGGCCCCAATCGATTCGGAGTTCATAGACGCCTTCCCGCAGGGACTTGCAGTCGCCAAAGTTGCCCGCGGCCAGGCGATCGATTCGAGTGGCTATCCTCGCTTGCGTGCGTGGGTCCACGAGGCGAGTCAGCCAACTGTCGAAGGCATCTTTCCCTGAGGGAGTGACGTAATGAAGGACTTCGACAATATTTTCCATTGTAACTTATAAATCACACGCAAGCAATCCAGCAAAGGACGGCAGGGGGAACAACTTATAATCCCATACAATAATATTACTCATAACTAGTACCTTCAAAGCTGGCGCGCGATGGGACTGAAGACTGCCGGGCTAGTGGCGCAAAGGGCAAGCGGGTGAGCATTTGGGAGGAAAGCGAGAGAAGATAGAGGCACTCAAAGATTGACCGCCCTGCAGAGAACGAAACCGGGAGCTTGGGAGGATCGATGGAACACGAACGCCGCCGCACGCCACGTTACATGTTTTTTGCCAGCGCGGAATTACTGGAAGAAAGATCCGAAGTACGGATTGCGACGCGCGTCAGCGAGCTTAGCCGCAACGGGTGCTATCTCGACATGATGAACCCGTTTCCCATACATACGGTGGTCCGGGTGAAGATCTGGACGGAAGAGAACATCATGATTGAAACCAGAGCCTGCGTCGTTTATTCCCAGGCAAATCGCGGAGCAGGCCTCACGTTTGTGGATTTTGATCCGAAGTACTTGCCCCTGCTGGATAAGTGGCTGGAGAAGGCTAAGAAAGAGTCGTAGTTCGCGGCAAGGTGAGAGCCGCCTGCCCGCCGCGGCGGGCGCTATACGACCTGGCAGACGCTTACTACTTCAGTTCGATTTCGATGATTTGACCCTCGCCGGTTCCCGCATTCGCCAGTGTGTGCGTGACCTTCGTCGTAACCCAATGAAAATCGCCAGCCTTGATTTCGTGTGTCAACGACTGTCCGTCCGGCCCGGTCATTTTCAAGTTGAATCCCGTGGCCGCAACGATCAGATAGGGTCGCTCATGCGTGTGCATCGTAGTGACCCCACCGGGCACGAGCGTCCATTTATAAACTCGCGCGCTCGGATTTTCGCCCGCCACCGGCCCGGCAGCGCCAGTGGAAGGATGTTCCGGGCGCTGGAGAAGTTCCACGTCCAACACGTCGAAGAGGCCTTGACCGACATTGTGAACCCGATGCGTGAGAGGAGTTTCACGCAAAGTGCGCAAGGAGATGTTGCCGGGTTTCTGCTCGACGGGAGCGCTTTCAGGCTCGTTGGGGAGTTGCTGAGTTGCGCTTGTGTTGCCGAGCCAGACGGCTACATCGTCCACCGAATGGACGTGATACAGGCTGCGTTCGCCGGGTTGGAGAGTAACCCGAAGCACCAGCAGGTTGTCATTTTTGAGAAGAAGATGGTGATGGGGTTCCTGTTCGACGGAAATGGGTGCAGAGGATTCCTGTGGGGCAAAGAGTGTGAGGAGCAGAATAGCGGGCGCGAAATTGGACAAGGTTTTCATGTGTGAAGCCTTTCGCGTGGGATGGCAGTGGGTTGATTCTACTGGCGGACGAAAATTGCGCCAACGGTTTTCTGCGACGGCCGCCAGCCTCAGCGGGAGTTCCTAAAGCCAAGAAAACTGAGGCTAGAACTTGCATTCGAGATTCAACTGCAAGCGGCGGCCCGGGTAGGCAGAGGCAGGAAGGCCAAAATTAGGATTGACCGGCCCGCCGTCGGGGCCGATGACGCCGATGTACGTGACGTAGTTCGGGTGATTGAGAATATTGAAAACATTGAGCGCGGCGGTGAGCACGGGGCCGCCTTTTTTCTCCTTCTGGAAATGGAAATCGTGCGCCACGTTGACGTCAAGATTCACTAGCCCCGGCCCGTGCAGCGAATTGCGCGGCGCGAGCCCGCCATTCGGCCGGTCGTTGAAAACACCGTCACCATTCGAATCGAGTCCGGTAGTTACGTTCACGGGCTTGCCAGAGTAAGCCTGAAGCGCGACCCCGAGGCTAAAGAGGGTTGATGGCTCGAAGGTGCCGAGCAGATCAAATTTATGGCGGCGGTCATTGTCGGAACGCGCCCAATCCAGATTCGGGAAGTTACTGTTGCCGGGAAAATAGGTGATGCCGCCGGTGTTGTTGTAGGACTTGCCGAGGATGTACTGGGCCTGGCCGGCAAAATATTTGGAGGGCTTCCCGCGAAACGTGACTTCGAGCGAATTTCCCTTCTGGTAGCCCTCTGATTCCATCTGGCGAATCTGGCCAAAAGGGGGATTGGGGCGCGCGAGATAGTCGGGCGCAAGCGGCGCGTTGATGTCGCGCGACATGAAGAGATCTATGCCGCGGGTGCCGACGTAGGTGGCGCTGAAGGTGCTCTTCGCGGTGACCTGCCGCTCGATGCCAAAACTGTATTGAACAATTTGCGGAATTCGGAGGCGCGGATCCAGCTCAATCAGGCTGGTGGGGACGCCGACCAGATCCGCCGGGGTGACGGGATAAGGAACGGTTCCATTCGTTTGCAGGGGAAGGATCTGGCGCAGGAGATTGATTCCGTTGTAATGAAGCAGGTCGGCAATGGCGCGATTGCCGGAGCGGTCATAGAAAACGCCAGCGCCGCCGCGGAAAACGATTTTGCCCTGGGGCCTGGGCGCCCAAGCGAATGCAAAGCGTGGCGCAAAGTTGTTTACGTCATCGTTGAAATAGTTCTGGAAGTAATATCGCACCCCGAGTGTGACCGAGAGATTCGGTTTGAGGCGCACGCTGTCTTCGATAAAACCGGAGACGATGCGCTCCCAGAAAACGAGATGGCCGTTGCCGGTCTGGATGCGGAAGCCGGCGGGTTGGTTGGCGTTGAACGCGTTGATGTCGGCAAAAGTGTAGGCGCCTTGCTGGTACGTAAAGTCATCGCTGCCGCGGCGGCTGAGGTCCGGAATGTCTACGCCAAAAACCAGCAAATGGCGGCCGCTGGTGTAGCTGAGAAAGTCGGTGCCATCGAAGTGAGCTTCGGTGCGGTGGAGATCGGCCTGCGCGCCCCCGCCGGTGAAATAACCCTGGACGACAATCTGCGGAGCGGCTACGTTGCTGGTGGTGGGATTGTCGTTGTGGCCGAACAGAAATCGCAGCTGGTTCACCCACTTCGTCGAAAAAATGTGGCGGTAGCTGACGTTGAGTTCGTGCTCGGTGAAACCCGTGCTGTAACCGGCCTCCGGAAGAACTAGGCCGCCGACGCCCTGGTTCCTGAGTTTTTCATCTTCATAAGAATACCCGATCCAAAACTGGTCGCCGTTGTCGAAGTCGTGAAAGGCGCGAAACGACCCGAAGAAATGGCGCTGCGGCGCGGGCACATTCGCGTCAAGGATGGAGTTGTTTGCGCCGAACGCGTGGACGACGGCCTCTAGATTGTCGTTGTCCTGCTCTAGCGACAGGAGGAAAGTGTTTCTTTTGTCGCGGCCGAGCGGCCCGGTGAAGGAACCCTCTTCCATGTAGCGGCTTTCGGAAGGCTTGGTGGCGGCAAACGTGTTGCTGGCGTCGAACACAGAGTTGCGAGTCAGGAAATTCACGGTGCCGTGGTACGCGGGCGTGCCGGCCTTGGTGGTGATCTCCACGCGAGCTCGGCCGGGGCGGGCGAACCGCGCGGAATAGGGATTCTGATTGATTTTGACTTCCTGCACGGCGGAGGCGGAAACACCGGGCCCGTTGGCCTCGACGCCGTTGACGACGAGGGAGACGCCGCTGGTGGCGATGGCATCATCGCTGAGGAAGCGGGAGAGAAGCGTGATGTAGTCGAGATCGAAGACCGGAACGCGGTCGAGGGCGTCGCGGGTCATGTTGTTGGCGTTGAGATTTTCGGAGGGGTCGGAGGAGGTCTGGGGGATGTTTTCATCCGCGGTGACACTGACAACTTCGCTGACTGCGGAGATGGCCAGTGTGATTCGCCTCGGCGAGAGTGGCTTTGCGCTTATGGTGATTTCAACGAGACCGTCCTTGAAACCGGCAGCGTGGATGCGAAGACGATATTTGCCGTGGGGAAGATCGTCGAAGAAGAAGTAGCCGTTGTGGTCGGTGGTGGTGGTGGCTTGGGCCGAGCCATTGGAAGTGAGGAGAGTTACCTGGGCATCCGCTACTTCAGCAGAAGAAGGATCCAGAACTGTACCGGAGAGTGCGTGGTCGGGAGGGGTGGGCTGGGGAGCCTGGGAAAGAAGTCCAGCCGGAAAAGCGAGAAAGAAGAGCGAAAAAAGAAACGCGCGAGTTGCACAATGAAGGTGAACAGCCGGATTGGAAGTCCCAGATATCATTTGGCCCGTGGGCGAAACGTGGCGCAGAGAAACACCCGAACACTACGCTGAGGGAAATAAGAGATGCCCCTCTTCTACGTTAGCAACGTAAGGAAACCAACCTAAACGGAAGATTAAAGCGTGGTGGCGCTAACCCTTGGCCTTTTGGAGTTCTTCGGTGAGCGCGGGCATGATTTCGAAAATGTCGGCGACGATGCCATAGTCCGCGATTTCGAAGATGGGCGCGTTCTGGTCTTTGTTGACGGCGACGATGGTGCGCGCGCCTTTCATGCCGACGACATGCTGGATGGCGCCGCTGATGCCAAGCGCGAGATACAGCTTCGGCGCGACGGTCTGCCCGGAGCTGCCGATCTGGCGCTCCATCGGGAGCCAGCCTTCGTCGCAGATGGGGCGAGAAGCGGCGAGTTCCGCGCCCATTGCTTTCGCGAGGGCTTCGGCCAGCGCGATATTTTCAGGAGCTTTGATTCCGCGGCCGATCGAAACAATAAGTGGAGCCTGGGTGAGGTCCACGGCGGATTTTGCTTCCTTGAAAAGTTCCAACGGCTTGGTACGGATGTCGGCGGCGTTCACGTTGACGGCAACTGCGTTGATCGGAGCCTTGCCGCCGGGGTGAGCGGCAAGTTGATCGGCGCGGAAGGCGCCCGATTGAAACGAAACGAACCAGGGAGCGGCGCCGGTGAACGTGACATCCGCGGCGGTTTTACCCTGAAACATCTGGCGAACAAAAACCAGCTTGTCGCCTTCGCTGCGGAAGCCGACACAATCGCCGATCATGCCCTTGCCGAGCATGGCGGAAAGTTTCGGAGCGAAATCGCGCACCTGATACGTGTGCGGGAAAAGGACGAGGTCGGGTTTTGCCGATTCGATGACCTGCCTGAGCGCAGCGCAATAGCCGTCCGGAGTGTAGGAATCGAGGAGGTCGTTCTCGACAAGGACAACTTCGGCGACGTTTTTTGCGGCAAGTTCGCCGGCCAGCGCGGCGACGCCCTTGCCAATGACGAGGGCGCTGACGGTGGCCGAGGATGCGGCGGCAATCTGCTGCGCCGCGACAAGTGTCTCAAAACTTGTGTTATTCCACTTTCCCTGGCGTTGTTCGGCAATGACGAGAATTTTCATTGTCAGATCACCCGCGCTTCGAACTTGAGCTTTTCAACCAGCTTGGCCGCGGCTTCCTTCGGCGTGCCGGTGAGGAATTCGGTTTTCTTGGTTTTGGTGGGAATGTAGATTTTTTCAATTTTTTGCGTGGGCTCGATGGTGACGCCGAGTGCTTCGCGGGTCAGCGCGGCAATCTCTTTTTTCTTCGCGGCCATGATGCCTTTGAGCGTGGCGTAGCGGACTTTGTTGATGCCCGACTGAATGGTAAGCACGGCGGGAAGCGGGCACTCAATCCACTGAAACCAGCCGGCCTCGAGTTCGCGCTTGAGCTTCATTTTCGCGCCTTGCACGTCAATCTGCATGATGAGTGTGGCGTGCGGGAGATTCACCAGCGCAGCGAGAAGTACGCCGGTCTGGCCGAAGCCGTGGTCGTCGCTCTGCAGGCCGGTGAGGACGAGATCCACTTTTTCTTTGGCGATTGCCGCGGCGATCACTTTTGCAGTGCCGAGGGGATCGAGTTGCGCGAAATTGTCGTCGGCGATGTGGATGCCGCGGTCGGCGCCCTTGGCGAGAGCTTCCTTGATGGTTTGCTTCACGCGTTCAGGGCCGAGCGAAAGCGCGATGACCTCGCCACCGTGCTTTTCCTTTAGTCGCAGCGCTTCTTCGAGCGCGTAGGAATCGGGCTCATTCATTTCAAACCCGATGTCCGATTCCTTGATCCAGTTGCCGGCGATGGCCAGGGGCGCATCTTTTGCCGGGACCTGTTTGATGCAAACGAGGATGTTCATTGCGTACCTTCCCGGGGAAAAAGCGCCCGCCCCAGAAGGCGGCCGCTACAAAACCTTGCACGGAATTGGGAGCGTGGCCGTGCCGAAGTTGAGATCCTTCGCTTTGCTCAGGATGACAAACGCAGGATAGAGCGGTTATTTCCCGGCCCAGCGCTTGAAAATCAGGGCGGCGTTGGTGCCGCCAAATCCGAAGGAATTCGAGAGCGCGTAATCCACAGTAGCTTTGCGGGCGACGTTGGGAACGTAGTCGAGATCGCAGTGGGGATCCGGCTTTTCCTGGTTGATGGTGGGCGGAAGGATTTGATCGCGCAACGCCAGAACGCAGATGCCGCCCTCGAGGCCGCCTGCGCCGCCGAGAAGGTGGCCGGTCATGGACTTGGTCGAACTGACCGGCAATTTCTTGTTGATGGCGCGTTCGCCGAAGAGGCGCTTCATCGCGGTCGTTTCGATGGCGTCGCCAAGTGGCGTGGACGTGCCGTGCGCGTTGACGTAGCCGATGTCGTCGGGAGACAGCTTCGCATCCTTGAGCGCAGCGCGCATCACCCGGAAAGCGCCATCGCCGTTTTCCGCGGGCTGCGTGATGTGATACGCGTCGCCGCTCATGCCGTAGCCGACAATTTCCGCAAGGATGGGAGCGTTGCGTTTCTGCGCGTGTTCCAGGGATTCGAGGATCAGGATGCCCGCGCCTTCGCCGACAACGAAGCCGTCGCGGTCCGCGTCAAACGGGCGGCTGGCTTTTTCCGGCGCATCATTGCGCGTGGAGAGCGCACGCATGGAAGCAAACCCCCCGATGCCCATGGGAGTGATGGTAGCTTCGGTGCCGCCGCAGATCATTACTTCGGCCGCGCCGCGTTCGATAATTTTGAAGGAATCGCCGATGGCGTGGGCGGAGGCGGAGCAGGCCGTAGCGGTTGCGGAATTTGGTCCGCGCGCGCCGTAACGAATGGAAATGTGACCGGAAGCAAGATTGACGATGGCCGAAGGAATGAAGAAGGGAGAAATTTTCCCGGGGCCGCCCTGCATCAGCTTGATGTGCTCGCGTTCGATGATATCGAACCCGCCGATGCCGGAGGCTACGTACACGCCGACTTCATCGAGGTCGGAATCTTCCGGCTTCCAGTTGGCCATCTTCACGGCGAAATCCGCGCCGGCCAAGGCCACCTGAATGAACCGCCCCATCTTCTTCAGTTCTTTTTTCTCGATCCACTGGAAGGGGTCGAAGTTTTTCACTTCGCCGGCGATCTTGCAGTCGAAATCCGTGGTATCAAAATGCGTGATGAGGCCAATGCCGCTTTTGCCGGCGACGAGGTTTTTCCAGCTTTCCTCGGTGCCCACACCCAGCGCGCAGACCAATCCAACTCCCGTAACGACAACCCGGCGGGTCAACTCTCGTGCTCCTTCAATCGGGGTTTAATGTGCGACCTACTTGCCCTTCGAATGCTTATCGATGTACTCGATAGCGTCCTTGACCGTGGTCATTTTTTCGGCGTCCTCGTCGGGCACTTCGATGCCGAAGGCTTCTTCAAAAGCCATGACCAATTCGACCTGGTCGAGCGAGTCCGCGCCGAGATCGTCCACGAAGGACGCGGTGGGCGTGACTTCGGCTTCATCCACACCAAGCTGCTCGACGATAATCTGCTTTACGCGTTCTTCCACGCTGGCCATTCCCATTCCTCCGCGACCTGATGTCGCTCTGTCGTAATTCGTACTGCCCTGCACCACACCCGGCCGTAAGGCCGTCCTACATGTCGTTTAAGCTGCCCGAGGTAACCTTGCCAGTCTACTTACCCTGCGCAGCAAGGTCAACTTTTCAGCTTACTTCCTTGCACCACCATTTGCTCTCTTGAAATCGTTCACGAAATCTGCAAGTTTGGCTTCCAGGGGCTCCATAATCAGATTCATCTGATGTGCACCTGTGATCCCAAACGCAGCCGCCATCCAAGTCTGCGCCGGGAATGTGCCTTCATCGGGTAACCGGACTAGGCGTGCCTCCTGCAACACTGAAACATTCACCGAATACAGATACGCTGCATCAGAGTATTTCACGAGATCAATCGTGATGGCGACGTTGGCCGAACTTTCGGGCGGTTGAGGCTCTGAATAAATCTCAAGCCCAGCGTCTTTGAGTGCTTGCTCTGCGACCTTCCTAATTCGAACCGTTGTTAGTCCCCCAGTCTCAACTTCCTTCGCCACCGGAGCTACGTATAAATAAACCCCACGCAGACCTCGCAAAGACTCCCGAGGCCGAGTTTGTGCGGGCGAAGTAGCCACACCTGTAATCGTTCCAAGAACGAGTAGGAGAATTTTTTTCATCATGCTTTGTCTCCCCAAGACAACACAAAACCAAGTCTTCTGCACGAACCAGAGGGCTACGCCAAATACATGCCGCCGTTTACGTCGAGGACGTGGCCGGTGATGTAGGCGGCTTCGTCGCTGGCGAGAAAAACGATGGAGGCGGCGACGTCCTTGCCGGTGCCCATGCGGCCGAGCGGAATGCGCACTTTCAATTCTTCCTTCACTTTGTCGGGAAGGACGGCGGTCATGGGCGACTCGACGAAACCCGGAGCAACGGCGTTAACGGTGATATTCCGCGAAGCGATTTCGATGGCAATGGCCTTGGTGAGGCCGATGAGGCCGGCCTTCGAGGCGACGTAGTTGGCCTGGCCGGCGTTGCCGCTTTCCGCGACAACGGAGGAGATGTTGATGATGCGGCCGGAGCGGGCTTTCATCATCGGCGGCAGCACCTGCTGGATGCAGAAATGCGCGCCGGTGAGATTGGTGCGGAGAACAGCGTCCCAGTCGTCGGGCTTCATGCGCATGGCCAGGCCGTCGCGGGTGATGGCGGCGTTGTTGACGAGGATGTCGATCTTGCCAAATTTTTCGAGGATGGATTTGAAGCCGGACTTGATTTGATCGAGGTCGGCGACGTCCATTTTTACGGCGAAGGCTTCCCCGCCCTTGGCGGTGATTTCCTGGACGAGTTCGGCGAGTTTTTCCTCGTTGCGCGCGGCGACAGCGACTTTGGCGCCGGCTTCGGCAAGAGCGTGCGCCGTATCGCGGCCAATGCCCTGGGACGCGCCCGTAACGACAGCGACTTTATCCTTCAAATTAAACATTCGCGTTTATCCTCAGGCGGCGTCGGATTTTGCCGCGGTGATGCGTTCCACCGTGGCTTGCAAACTTTTTTCGTCTTCGACGTTCAGCGTTGTCACGGAACGCTCGATCTGCCGCATGATCCCGGTGAGCACGCGGCCCGGCCCGACTTCGATGAATGTGTTCACGCCCTCGTCGAGCAGCATGCGCATGGACTCTTCCCACCGCACGGGCATGGTGACCTGGCGAATCAGCGCCTCACGCGCCTCGTCACCTTTTTTGATCGTGTCGGCGTCCACGTTGGTAACGACGGGAACGTGCGGATCGGCGAACGTCGTGGCGCGCAAATCTTTTTCCAGCCTTTCCTGCGCGGGCATCATCAGCGAGGAATGGAATGGCGCGGAAACGGGAAGCAGGACGGCGCGCTTCGCTCCCGACTGCGAGGCAATTTCGATGGCGCGCTTCACCGCGGCGGCGTCGCCCGAAATAACGGTTTGGTCTGGCGAATTGAGATTGGCCGCGGTGCAAACTCCGCCTTCCGCGGCGCGCTTGCAGGCATCGGCAACAACCGCAGGCGACACTCCAAGAATCGCGGCCATCGCGCCCTTTCCGGCTGGGACGGCTTCCTGCATATACGTGCCGCGCTTGTGAACGAGGCGCACGGCATCCGAAAAATTCAGCGAGCCGGCGGCAACAAGAGCGGAGTATTCACCGAGGCTATGGCCGGCGACAAAGTCCGCGCCAATGCGCTTTTCGGAAAGCACCCACATCGCAGCGACAGATACGGTAAGAATGGCGGGCTGCGTTAACGCGGTGGACTTCAGCTCTTCTTCCGTGCCTTCAAAACATATTTTGGAGATGGAAAAGCCCAGCGCTTTATCCGCTTCATCGAAAATGGCGCGGGCCGCGGAATATTTCTCGGCAAGTTCCTTGCCCATGCCGGAATATTGCGAGGCCTGGCCCGGGAATATGAATGCGACTTTACCCATAATTGCTCCTCTCTCCGGACATCACGCCTGCGCGTGGGTCAGGGAGAGCTCTTGTTCAATTTTCTCGTTCACCCGCGCGCGGGCAAGCCCCGCGGCGACGCGAATGGCGTTCTTGACGGCGTTGGCGTTGGACCGGCCGTGGCCGATCACGCAAACGCCGCGGACTCCGAGGAGCGGCGCCCCGCCGTACTCCGCGTAGTCCATGGTGCGCTTGATGCCCTTCAGCGCGCCTTTCGAAAACAGATAGCCGACCTGCGATGCGAAAGAGCTTTTGTACGTCTTCCGCAAATACTTGATGATCTCCATCGCCAGGCCCTCGCAAATCTTGAGGGCGATGTTGCCGACGAAACCGTCGCAGACGATGACATCCACCTTGCCGGAAAAAAGATCGCCGCCTTCCACGTTGCCGACGAAATGCACGGGCAGAGCCTTCAAGCTTTCGTAAACGGCGCGCGTCAGCTCGTTGCCCTTGATCTCTTCCTCGCCGACGGAAAGCAAACCGACGCGCGGCTTGCGGCTGCCGAAGGTGAGGCGGTAATAAATCTCGCCCATCACGCCGAATTGCAAAAGGTGCTCGGGCTTCGAGTCCACATTCGCACCGACGTCCAGCAGCACGGAGACGCCACCCTTGGCATTCGGAAACGGAGCGGCCAGCGCGACGCGATCGACCGACTTCAGAGTCCCCATGATGAACCTCGCCGTGGTCATCACCGCGCCAGTGTTCCCGGCGCTCACCATGGCGTCCGCCTTGCCCTCTTTTACCAACCGCGCCGCCACGTGCACGGAGCTGTCTTTCTTGCGGCGGAAAGCCTGGGCCGGGTGATCGTCCATCGTGATCACCTCTGTGGCCGGGATGATATCGATCGGCAGCGACGGTTTGCCGAAACTCGCCAGGGCCCCCCGGATCACCTGCGGCTGCCCCACAAGCAATATGCGCACGCCGTATTCTTCCGCGGCGCGAACACTCCCCTCCACCTCCGGACGGGGTGCGTTGTCTCCCCCCATGGCATCAACGGCGATTGTGATCATGGGATTCTTTTCCGGCAACTCCGGCAAGCTCCGGGCGGCAGGACACACCAGCGGTCATGCCCGTTCCGAGCCTGACAAAAAACTCGAACCGTTACTTGACGTCGTGAACCGGCCGGCCTTTGTAATAACCGCAATGAGGACAAGCCTGGTGAGGCTGCTTCATTTCGTGGCAATTGGGACACTTGGCCATGGCGGGCGCGAACAAGTGGTCGTGCGCACGGCGCTTGTTTTTGCGCGCCTTGGAATGTCGGCGTTTTGGATTTGGCATTACATCACTCCTGGTTCTCGCCTCATTCGTGGCTACACACTCCGCCAGTCCGAACGAGGTCGGATTCTATGGGCTTTCGGCCCGGAAATCTATTGTTTCTTGAGCCAGTCCTGCTTCAACCGCGCGAGGGGAGCCAGACGCGGGTCCGTGGCGTGCGTTTCGCAGCGGCACTCTTCGTGATTCAGACTCGCGCCACACGTGGGGCACAAACCGCGGCAATCGCTCTGGCAGATTACTTTCATCGGCAGTGACAGCAGCACCTGTTCCTTGAGTACGTCGGCCAGGAACAGGCCTTCTCCTTGAAAAAATCCGATTTCGGTGTCGTCATCTTTCAGCCGCTCTTCTTCCGGCTTGCTGGCCTTCGGAAGCGGCTGATAGAAGAGGTCAAAATCCTTGTGTACTTCCTCGATCACGGGCTCCAGGCACCGGGCGCAGACCATCTCAATCTTGGTCTCCAGGTCGCCTGTGATTCGAATCTGACCTTCCAGAAGCTCCGCCTGCGCGGTTACTTCCAGGGGACCGGCCTGTTTCACTTCACTAATGCCGTAATCGATGCTCCCCGGGGCGTAACTTTTCCGGATGCGCACTTTGCGGACGGCAAGATCCTTGACGTCGAGGAACATGTCTGCGGCGCCTCCGGCGCGTACGCTCATGCCTATCCATTATTTGTGGAGAAGGCGGGTAAGTCAAGAAAGCGGGGTGAAAAGAGTAAGGATAACAAAGCGGTCCGGCAACTGGGGCTACTAGTACCTTGCACAGATCAGCTTGTTGGGGCGACAGCACAGGAAGCCGGCCCGCGCCCCCTCGCTTACCCAAAAATCCTTAACGCCGCAGCACCAGACAACTGGCGATCATGTCGTGGAGAGCCTGCCTTCGCTCCGTGAAACCGGCCATGATGTAGCCGATGCCGAGCGGTATCATGCCGGTGACAATCTTCGCAAAGAATCGGCCGGAAGCGCGGCCGAACGTGGTGGGGTTTCCCATCAGATCGGTGACGTAAAGACCCAGCGCCTGTTTGCCCCATGTGGCCTGCTTCTCCCCGCTTTCAAGATACGCGTGGTAGAGCCACTGAATCAGCATGGAGATGGCCGCAAACACGAGAATCAACCCGATAAAGCCTATGAGTATGGCCGGGTCCGGCTTGCCGCGGCTCTCGGCCAATCCATCCAGGTGCGCTCCCAAACCGGTTAGAAAAAATAACGGCACGAACAAAACGCCCCCGGCGAGACCCATGATTACGGCGTCGATCAGGGAGGCCACCACTCGCAGCCAGAATCCGGCATAAGTAAATCCGCGGGAAACCACGAGGCCCGCGGGATCAGCATAGGCCGCATGAGAGGATCCGCCGACGTAAGAAGGGGGAGCAGTCGGACGTGCAACAGCGGCGGCTGGAGTCCCCGTCGGCGTTCCACACGAGCCACAAAATGCCGTGCCTGCGGCGAGATTCGCACCACACTTGGAGCAGTACACAGTCGGTGTCCTCCGTTCATCTCAGCGAAGAATTCTTGCAAAAAAAACCTTGTTACAAGAATACGGGCCCGAAAACTTAGTTGCTGCAACCTTCGCGCCGAAACGCATCCAGCCGTTTTCGAGCCTCGGCGCTGCCTTTGCGGGCCGCGGCAGAGAGCAGGATTCGCGTCTGGGCGCAATTTTTCGTAACTCCCTTGCCGATCCGGAAAAGCTCGGCGAGATCGATTTCTGCGTCCATATTCCCCTTCTCCACGGCTGCCCATAACAGACGCACCGCCTCCGGCTGTTCCGCTGCTCGATTGGGCGCCCGGAGTATTTGCAACGCACGAAGATACTCCTGCTGCCCGGGTTCAGGGGATGCGCCAGCAGGCGCAGACGGGGCTGGGGGACGAGCAACTTGGGTTAGCGGCACGAGCGAAGCTGGCACTTCGCCCTTCAGTTGCGGAGACAGTGTCTTATCGGAGGCTGCCGGAAGATTTGCGCTTTTTGGTTCAGCCGTGACACCCGGCTGCGGAATGGTCAGCGGAGGGGGCGGAACAGCGCGGGCCGTCGGAGAAGATTCCGGAGTCGCGTGCGCGACGGGAGGAATCACTGGCCGAGTAACCTTGGAGCTTTCTGGAGAATCCTCTCCGGCGATCTCGTGGCCTAGCCAAATAAGCGTTTGTCCGAGTTCGCGGTGATAGACGTAAGAGGCCGCAAGCAGCGTCAGAAACAACATGATTCGGATGGCGCGCCCGAGCGTGAAGCGGTCCATCCATCCCGGCGCATCCGAATCCGTTTCCCCTTCAAAAAAAGAGAGCGGCTCGAGTGCCGGAGCCGGTGCGCGTCGAGGAGCAACCACCGGAGCGGGACGGGCCTCAGGGATACGCGTTTCTGTCGCGGGCGGTGGCTCCTGCTTCGGAATAGAAACCTGGATTTTTGGCGGCTGTTCCACCACTGGTTTTGGTATCGCGACGGGAACGACAGGCTCCCGCAACACTTCCCTGGGCGGTGGCCCTGGCCGGACCGAGGAAAGCTTCAGGAGCGGCGGCAGTGGCGGGGTTTCCGGCTGCTCGAACATGGAATGGGAAAACGGGGGAAGCGGTGGTGGCCCCTCTTGCGGAGACGGAGAGGCTGGCTTTGGCAGTGCCATCACTACCTGCGCCGGCGGTTGTGGCATTTCCGCGACCGGCGGAGGCGGTTCCGGCTTTGGAGACGCAATGACCATTGGCGGCGTTGCCGTGGTTTCGACTGTTGCCGGTACCAGCAAGGGCGGAGGTTCTGGGTCCGGTTGCGTGGTTGCTTTTTGCGGAGGCGGTGGTGTGGACTTTTCCACCGGCGGAGGCGGCGCAGGCGCTGGCTCCAGCTTCGATGGCTCGATTACCATCTGCGGCACTGGAGGCAAGGGCGCGCGTTCCGCAACCGGGGGAGCCTGCGGAGGCGGTTTAGGCGCACGAATCTGGGAACGCAACTCGGTCAGTGAGGAGTGCTTCGAAGACATCGGTTGGGCGGGCACGGTGTCCGGCGAAATCGGCTCGTCAAACTTATCCAGCCAGCGGCGAATCTGGTCGCGGGCGTGTGGAGGCAAGCCTGCAAATTCGAGTGCTGCGACCCGGCCGCCGTCGCCGACGCGAAGAACAATGGCTTCTCCATCAATCCGGGCAGAAGTATCCAGCGCAAACGAGAAAGGAATTTTTTCGGATGGCTGGAGGGGCATCATTGCGCGCAGAGAAAACCCGTGTTCGGAGAGGTCGCGCATCATTCCGCCGTTGGAGGGAGGAAGCTCAACGTAGACGAGGCTCAGCGGTCGTTTTCGAAGTCGCGTCCGGCGCTCGGTCTTCAAGGTCATGGAGGCACGTCTTGAAGGAATTCTAACCTGCAACGCCGCGTTTGGGTGAGAGCTTGTGAGAAAAGGAGCGCAATCGAGAACGAGCAGCCGAAGGCGGGTTTGTGGTGGAATACGGCCTGAAACAAGGCGGGGCAGTCCCTGGCGGACTGTCAAAACTATTCCACAGAAGTTCGGAACATGCGGAGTTGTTCGTCCACTCCACTTTCGAAATTGAGACCGGCAGGCGCCGGAGCTATCTCCGGCGAAACAACCGGAAGGAAGCGTGGGTGAAATCCCACCAATGAGGAATTCGCCGGGAAGTTCCCTTTCCCGGCGGACGGCTCAGTATCCAGATCGCAAATCGAGCGCAACCTGCGGTGTTGCGTTGTCGAGCGCTACTTCTTCCGGGCCAGCTTGACGGCGACGCCCAACAGCAGCTTGCGGTCGCCCTCTTCCATTTGCCCAAGCAAGCCGCGGATTCGATTGAGGAAACCGCCCCACTTGCCGGAAAGACCCCACTCCTCGGAAGGTGAATCTTTCTTCCGGGGTATGACCAGCGGTTTGGCCGGGCCGTTGCCCTGATAAAACAACTGGTAAAGAGGTACTCCCATCGCGCCCGCAAGTTTCTCGAGCGTCTCGATGGAGGGGGTGGTATGGCCGTTTTCGATTCGGGAGAGGTAGCACCGGGATAACCCTGTGCGCTCTTCCAAATCTCCCTGGGATAGTTGCTTTTCTTTGCGGATGTCCCGCAAACGCTCTCCAATCATTCCTGTTTTCTCCTTAGTGGACTATCTCATGCTCTCCCTCGACGGGGGATTCGGGGACCGGTGTTCCAGCTGAACGGGGACAAATTCGCCCTGCTGCACCAACTCTGTAATGTCGCTGGCCAACCCCAGGTAACGCACCGGGCGCCCTGCGGGGTCGCGAATGACGAAGCCGCGATCAAAAATCCATCGAATCGAGCCGTCCGGCCACCGGACGCGGTAAGTGGTCTCCATCCGGTCACCCGGAAAATCCTGGCCGACGAATTGAATGGCGTATTCGCGATCCTCGGGAATCACAGCATCCAGCCAGGCGTGGGCGTCGCGGCCCAGGTCTTCGCGGGAGCGGCCCCAGACGGTTTCGTAGGAGGGACTGACGTAAAGAATGTTTTCGGTTTCGGCCTCGAGGAACCAGATCACCTCGCTGCTTTCGCGAGGTTGCTTAGTTACCTGCCGATTACGCTCGGAATGCGACCTGGCGTGCACCCGCCGAATCAGCTCGTCGCGCAGGAAATCCAACTCCGAGGTGAGACGCGTGATTTCGGTGTCCTTTGTTTTTTCCAGCCGATACAGCGTTTCCAGAAGTTTTTCTGAGACCTCACGCTGATTGGCGACGGTGGCCGCGCCGGTAAGCGTCATGGTGGTGGCCACGCAAAGATACGCAGCCAGAGAAAGCGGCATCGCCGTCATGGTATTGAAGGGTCCGTATCCATGCATAGAACCCCAGGTGGCAAATCCGCAGAGAACGATACAGGCGCCAGCAGCTTCCAGGGGACAGAAGCGTATCCCGACCCACACCAGGAATGGCACACAGAGAAAGAGCGGTGTATCCACCCGGTCGGTGAAAACCCCCGCCGGACCAAAACTAATTACGCAGACGATACTGAGCCCAATCAGAAGGCCGGTCACTTCGATGAGTTCACTCAGATGCAACGATTGGTGCTCGCCGTTCAGGAGCAGGATGAGGAAAGGCGTGAGAACCAGAACGCCGAGGGCGTGCCCGGCCCACCAGCCAGCGAAAATGGTGAACGCTGTGCTTTGGTCGAGACCAAGAGGGGTCAACTCAATCATCATCCCGACCGTGGCGCTGACGAGCGTTGCCAGTACACCTGCAAACAGCGAAAAGCGCAGAACATTCGCCGGCCGCGAAAACGCATTGGCGCCGCCGGCAAACCGTTTGACCAGATAAGCTCCCAGCAAAACTTCGGCCGTGTTTCCCGCGGCGATGATCAATCCCCCCAGCACGGACACGGAGGACAGAAGTTCGATACAGAACGACGCCAAGAAAATAGCGGGCAGGACACGGCGGCCTCCTAAAAGGACAGCCGCGAACGCAATTCCGGCCGGCAGCCAGATGACTCCCATGGAAGTTTGGGAGTGAATCAGACGCAGCTCAAGTCGAGCGGATACCAGATAAGCCAAAAAGACGAGGATCAGAACGCCGAGGTCACGAATGGTGAATGGAACCTTTGGTTGGCCCTGTACCAGATTGGATTCAGTAGACGAGAAAACGCGCATATCCATCCGATTGTTCCGCATTCTTGCGGACCAATGCACACAAATTGCTACCTTACTATACCGGGGACTTGGAATCTACATTGCAAGCGAATTGACCAAATATATACAGTTTTGGCGCGGGCAAAGCAACTGAAAAAAATCACGGATTAGAAAGAATTAATGACCCAGTTTGGGATATGGGGCGCTCTGGCCCAATTTCCCGGCGAGCCACGGGTGGTTCATTTTGGCGGGATTCTCCCCAGACTGGGATGGTACGATTTTGAAGCGGTTGCCCGGGACCGACATCCGGAATTGATTCTCACAGGAGAGCCTTCGATGCGCTGGACACCTGGCGGTACAAGCGACGATATTGAGGATCGCCGAGATCAGGATGATGGAGGCGGAGGAGGGGGAGGTTTCGGCTTCGGCGGGATGCACATCGGCATCGGTGGCGTGGTGATTCTGTTCATCCTGAGCCTGGTCTTCAAGCAAAATTTCTTCGCCCTGCTGGGAGGGGGCGCCACTGCGCCGGTCGCCACAACCGTCCACCGGCCGAATCCGGCGCGCGACGAAGCGGAAAAGCCTCTGGTCCAGTTCGTGTCCTTCGTGCTGGACGATACGCAGAAAACCTGGGAGCAGTTGCTGCCGCAGCAGGCGGGAGTTCCCTATCGCCATGCGCGGCTGGTGCTGTTTCGCAATCACACCCAATCCGGGTGCGGCGGAGCCCAATCGGCCACCGGGCCGTTCTATTGCCCCGCCGATGAAAGGGTCTACATCGACCTGGGATTCTACGATGAGTTGAAACGGCGGTTCGGAGCGCCGGGCGAGTTTGCGCAGGCGTATGTGCTGGCGCACGAAGTCGGCCACCACGTGCAGAAGATTATCGGCATAGAGAGCAAGGTGCAGCAACTGCAGAGAAGCAATCCGGCGGAGGTGAATCCGTTGTCGGTGAAGACCGAGTTACAGGCGGATTGCTTTGCGGGAGTGTGGGCGCATTCCACACAGCAACGCGGCTTGCTGGAAGCGGGGGACGTCGAGTCCGCGTTGCACGCGGCCGCGGCGGTGGGCGACGATCATATCCAGCAGATGACGCGAGGGCGCGTCCAGCCGGAAACGTTTACGCATGGAACTTCCCAGCAGCGAATGGAGTGGTTCAACAAAGGATTGAATAGCGGAACAATCACAGCTTGCAACACGTTCGTAAGTCAATAACGCCGGGAATGGCTGCGCAAAATTGATTTGTCTCAGTGCGATTAATCCGAGGGTGGTTGGACACGCAGGCCGGGAACCCCCGGATCCCGCGCTTTTTCGACCGCAGCCTTGGCTGCCTGTGCCTTCTGGGGATCGATCCAGGCGTCCTGCGTGACAATCGTGCTCTGCGTCGGCAGTGCCACCACCGCGCCCGCCTTCTCGATCACATCCATTATTTTCAGCAGCAGTTGCTCCTGCGTCGCAAGGTACTGGTTATATTCCTGCTCCAGGATGTAGCAGTAGATTTCCACCTCCAAGGCGTACTCGGCGAAGCGCAGAAACCTCACGCGTGCGGACGGGTCCTCCACTTTCGGATCCTCTATCAAAAGATTTTGGATCTGTCCCAGCACATAACGCACGTGATCCGGCGAAAGGTCGTAGCGGAGGCGAATTGTCTGCTGACACAGAAATTTGTCGCGGAAGCGCAGGTTTTCGATGACCGCCGTTGCCATGGTGCCATTGGGAATCGAAAGCAGGGTGCGCTCGCCGGTCCGCAAGCGGGTGGAGCGCAAGCCGATGTCTTCGACCACTCCCGTTTGATTGTTGATGCGGCAGGTGTCGCCGATCTGGATCACCTTGTCGAAGAGAACGGAAACCCCACCGAACAGGTTTTCAAAGGTCTTTTGCGCGCCGAGCCCTAGTGCAAGGCTGCCGATTCCAATGCCGGCCAGGGCAGTGGAAACGTCGACGCCGAGGTTTCGCAGCACTAGCAGGGACACCAGCAGAAAAATGGAAATTTCCGTGAAGCGCCGGATGAGCGAGACGATGGAACGTTCCGCCAGCATCCCGCGCTTCGTCAAGCTGACACCGATGCGCGAAGAAATGGCCCGGGTGATGCGCGTGAGGATCCAGTAAAAGTCGAACGCCAGAAAGATCCAGACCAGATGGCGGTAGTAGAGGCGGTAAAGGAGCGATGTGCCGATGTAGCCGACGAAGATGTAGTGCGAAACGATCGCAATCGTCAGCGTAATCGGATCCACCTGAAAGAATTTCTGCGGCGCCAGTGGCGGTTTACTCCGGGCCTCTCGCGTCCGGTTGACCAGGAATGCAATCACCAGCGTGATCAGGCGCCCGCCCAGCAACGCGACGGGCAGGAAAACGACGATGGCGATCCACTGCCACAGCGGCATGAACAAGAGCCGGTGCGATACCAGCGTCTGTGGGATTTGCTTCTCGATTCCCGGGAAGGTCAGCGAATCGTACATTTCCGGAACGTGATCCAGCGTGGAGCGCGAAAAATACCAGAGCTTGTGGCCCTGCTCATCTTCCAGGCGAACCATCTGAACGGGGAATTTATCAGTGATTCCCAGCGCGCCGCTGATCCTTTCTTGGTCCGGGGGCAGACCGTCATCCAGGCGTCCCAGCGGATCGCGGCTGGTAAGTTCCAGAGCGCCGGCGAATTTCTGATTGAAGATGGTCAGGAGTTGCGCGGCGAGTTCTTCGTCATCCTGTTCCGAACGGCGACGGCGGCTTGAGGCCGGCTGAAAATATTCCACCGCGCGGGCATAGCGCTCTTCCTGCGCTTCTTTGATGAATCCTAGTAGCGTTCCGCGCGGGGTTTCGCGTCCCAGCGGATCGGGCGGGACTGCGGGCGCAGTCTGAGCCACGGGTGCTGGCTGCGGCGTGGTGAGGCCAGGAATCTGCGGAAGCGCCGCGAAGGAGAAACCGAGCAGAAATGGAAGCAAGAGCAGCGGCCGTCGAACGGGCATTTTCGAAACTCCGTGGAAACGGTTCATTCTAGCCGCTACGAGGACGCAAGAGAAGGCGGAACGCTTCGCGCGGCAGCGCCGAAGTGTTCCTGATATTGGCGAAGCAGGAACAGATCGGTCATTCCGGCAATGTAATCGCAGACTACGGAGTGGCGGGGTATTTCCCGCGCGGCCTGCTCCTGCGATTCCGGCATCGAGCCTCGCTGCTGAAAATAGTAGGTAAAGAGTTCGGCGAGACAAGCGACGGATCGCCGAGAATCCTCGGTAATGAGCGGGTGGTTGTAAATGTGCGCGAAGAGGAAACCCTTCAACTGCGCGTTCTGCGCGCGCGCCGTTTCACTGAATCGCGCCAGTCGCCGAGGCACCTTGCGAATTTCCTCTGCGGTGCGGGCGCCGGATTGCTCCACAAGTGTTTCCGTGTTGGCGATGAGGTCGCTAACCAGGTGATCGATCACGTGGCGCAGGGCTTCGTTGAATTTCAGGCGCATGCGGGCGCCGGGATGCGCGGATTCGATCCTGGCGTAGAAGTCCGCAAAGAACGGAACTTCGTCGCGCAACGTGTCCAGGTCCAGCAGATTGGCTTCGAGCGCGTCGTCGAGGTCGGCGGAGTTATAGGCGATTTCGTCCACCCAGTCGATGAGCTGCGATTCGAGCGGCGGCCGCAGGTCCAGCAGATACTCGGACAATTCCGGATGCGCCGTGGCGGAGTAATCCCGGGAATGCTTCACGATACCTTCGCGGACTTCGAAGGTCAGATTCAAGCCGTCAAACTCGATGTAACGATGCTCGAAATGCTCCACGATGCGAAGCGCGTGCAGGTTGTGATCGAAGCCGCTGCCGTGGGCGCGCATCAACTCGTCGAGCTTTCGTTCCCCTGCGTGGCCGAAGGGTGGGTGGCCAATGTCGTGCACCAGGGCCAGCGCCTCCACAAGTTCCGTGTTGATGCGCAAGGCGGCGGCCACTGTCCGGGCAATCTGCGCGACTTCAAGCGTGTGGGTCAGGCGATTGCGAAAGTGGTCGGAAAAGCGCGTGCTGAAGACTTGAGTTTTTGCTTCGAGCCGCCGGAACGCCCGGGAATGGATGATGCGGTCGCGGTCGCGCGCATATTCACTGCGGTAAGAATGCGCGGATTCAGCAAACCGCCGGCCGCGGGAGGTTGCCGTGTCTACAGCCCAGGGAGCGTAGGTGCGAAGCGTTTCGATTGCCGAAACCTCCCGAGGTCAGGCGGGACGCTGGTGGATCAGGATTGCGGCGCTAGCTCGCCCAGCCCGCGGTCGGCTTCATCGGCGACGCTCGTGTTCGGATAATCCTTCTTGATCTGTTGGTAGAGCGTGACCGCTTCTTTTGGACTGGTTTGCCGAAGAATGCTGGCGAGTTCCAAAAGCACCAGCGGCTTCGGAACCAGGATCGACCCGGAGTTGGAAAGCGCGCGCAGAATCGGAATGGCCTGATCGTTCTTGCCGGTGCGCTCGGCGATCAGCGCTTGCTGAAAATTGGCCAGCGCCGCGAGCTCTTTATCCGAACCGTTTTGCAGTTTCTTGAGCTCTTCGGATGCCTGGTTGAGCTTGTCCATATCCATCAGGCAGATCGCGGAATAGTAGCGCGCCAGCCGGCCCGGAGGAGTATTGGAATATTTAGCAGCAACGGCGGAAAGCCGGACCTCGGCGTCCTGGGAACGTTGCGCGGGATCCACATAGGAAACTTCTCCCGGCAGACTGGGCTGGCCCGGGAGCAGGATCTGCGCGTTGAAAATCTTCATGGCGTCGTCCAGCGCCCCCTGGGCCTGCGCCGTCTGGCGATCGTTGTAAATTTTCCAGCCGTAATAGCCGGTCAGCAAAACGATGGCGACGAGTATGGCGATCGAGGCAATGCGCGTGTGCGAAAAGACCGCCTCGGCTCCATGTTCGATGGTTTCCCGGACCCGGTCGTGTTTGAGTTCTTTGCGTGAAATATGGTCGGACACAAGCACTCTCCCGCCTGATTTGGAAACCTCAATCCTAGCATAACTGAACAGCGCTGGACGCCTAGCTGGTAACCCTTCCCGCAATGCTCGCCGGCGCTGGCTGCACCTTTCACAAGGGTCGTGGTAATTTTGAAGTGTGCAAACAGGTTGTATCCATTGCGGCCAGCAGCACCTGCTGAAGGACGATGCAGTCGCCAAGCACCCCAAGGTCAGCTTTCGCTGCACCAAGTGCGGCCTGACGACTATCGTCGAAATTAAGCGCAGCGTGGACCAGACAGTGGTCATTTCGCCCATGCCGTCTTTCGCGCGTGCGGACGCCTCCACGCAGCGCCTGCGGTTGCTTCCGGTGGATGAGGGCCTTCGCCTTCCGGAGCATCTGGATGTTGTGCTTACGGTGGAAAGCGGCCCGCAGGCCAACAAGACTTTCACGCTCGCCAACGCGCGCACCGTCATTGGCCGCAAAGGGGCCGACATTGCGCTGGAAGACCCGGAGATTTCCCGGCACCACTGCGTCATCGAGGTGCGGGAAGGTAACGTTAATTTGAAGGACCTCGACTCCACAAACGGGACATTTTTCGAGGGAGAACGCGCGCGTGCGGTATTGTTGAAGGAAGGCGCGTTATTTCGCATTGGCAGCAGCTTGATCCGCGTAACGCTCCGGCCAAAGTAGATCCCGATTAATCCGCCAATACGCGTCACCAGCGTTGCGGCCCGCGGCGCGTGTGAGATACTGGCGCGGGCTGGAAGCCTCTCCAAACAAAAATGATCCGGTTAAGCATTTGCGTCATCACCCTGAACGAAGCGCACGACCTGCCGCGCTTGTTGAAATCAGTAGAGGGCGTCGCGGAGGAAATTGTGGTGGTGGATTCGGGCAGCACGGATGCCACGGTGGCAATTGCCAGGGCTGCTGGCGCGCGCGTTTTGACGCGTGCTTGGAAAAACTACGCGGAGCAAAAGAATTTTGCGGTCGCGCAGGCTAGGGAAGATTGGATTTTGCTGCTGGATGCCGACGAAGAGCTCAGCGGCGAATTACGAGAATCGATTTTGAAATGGAAAGCCGCGCCGCCGCAGTTCCCAGTTTACGAGACGGCCCGGCTGGCGTGGTTTCTCGGAGCCTGGATTCGTCACTCCCGCTGGTACCCGGACTGGCAACGGCGCCTCTACGATCGCCGCAAGGCGCAATTTTCCGGACCGATCCACGAATCGCTTCAGTTCCAGGGAGCAGTGGGACGCCTGCGCGGAGACCTGCTGCATTACACGGTTCGCAACCTAGAGGAACAGCGGCAGAAGAGTGAGGAATATTCCGCGCTTTCCGCGCGCGCCATGTTCGAAAGCGGCCGAAGGGAATGGCGGGCGGCGAAATGGTTTGCCACACCGTGGACATGGTTTCGCTATTTTGTGCTGGGCGCGGGATTTCTGGACGGCTACCGGGGATTCTTGATTGCGCGATCGGCGGCGCACACGGTTTGGCTCAAGTACACGAAGCTTGGCGAGTTGGTTCAGCAATCCGCGCGGGGAAAAAAGTAGAATCAACCACGATCCGCAGTTCCCTACACCTTCGCTTTCAATTTCTCCGCGGCAAGATCAGTCCGGATAACCGTGAGGGAATTTCTTCCGCCAGTCCCACGCCGACTGGATGATGGATTCGAGCGATGAATGTTTCGGCTCCCATCCCAGCGTGCGCTTCAGCTTTTCGTTGCTGGCCACGAGTGTGGCGGGATCGCCGGGGCGGCGTGGAGAAAGCTTGTGGGCGATTTTGCGCCCCGTGATGCCCTCGGCCACCTGCACCACCTGAAGATTCGAATAGCCGCTGGTGGTGCCCACGTTGAAGGCCTCGCCCTGAACACGGTCGATCTCCTCGAGCGCGAGCATATGGGAATCCGCGATATCCAGCACGTGAATGAAGTCGCGGACGCAGGTGCCATCCGGTGTTGGATAGTCAAATCCAAAGATTTCCATCTCCGGCAGGTTGCCGAGCGCGGTGTCCAGAACACGGGGAATCAGGTGCGTTTCCACGCGATGGTTTTCCCCGCGCTCCTTGCTGGCGCCCGCCGCGTTGAAGTAGCGCACAGTGACATATTTCAGGCCGGTATACCCGCGATAATCGGCAAGAATCTGTTCAAACCTCAGCTTGGATTTTCCATAGGGATTGATCGGCGCCTGCCGGTGATCTTCCGGGATTGGCACGACCTCCGGCTCCCCGTAGGTTGCCGCGGTGGAGGAAAAAATCAGCCTGTCCACGCCGTGGCGCACCATCGCGTCCAGCAGATTGACGCCGCAGGCGACATTCGCCGCGTAAAATGTGCTGGGCTCGCGGACCGACTTCGCCACCAAGGCTTCGCCGGCAAAATGCATCACCGCGTGAATTTTGTGCGTTGCAAAAACTTTCTCAATTTGCGGGCGGTCCGCCAGATCGGCCTCGATAAAAACGGCGGAGGAGGGAACGGCCGCGCGATGACCTTCCACGAGGTTGTCGAGTGCAATTACGCGATGGCCTCGTTCGATTAATACCTCCGAGCAGATGCTTCCAATATATCCGGCGCCTCCAGTCACAAGAATATTCAACGAAATTCCTCCGCGTTACAGGGATAAAACGGCAAGTTTTGAGTATACAGCCTAACCCCAGTTGTTTCGCTGCAAAGGCCACTCATCAAACTCTGAACGGGAGAAAACCTGAGAGAAGCTGGCCGACAGAATCGAATCAGCCTGAAGATAGCGCGGGCCGCGCGGAAGGAAGCAAATTAGAAAAGCAAAAGCGCCGAACAGGCCCTTTACCTCCTGTGCGACGCTTTCACGTACAAACTTTGCGCTAGTAATGTATTCCCTGTAAGAATGTTCCAGCAGTTCCCTCCTGTCCGCTCGCCGGATTCCGTCAAGCTAATTTGTAGATTCGACTACCCATCGTCCTTTGGTTTCGAGAAACTCCACCCCCACCGCGTAGCCGTCGCCACGCAGCGGATGGCAGTAAGCCACCCGAGCTTCAGAACGAAATTCTCCGGTGCGCGACGCCAGCACCAGCGGCGCGCCTTTCTCCCAGCGCCGCACGCTGACCACGCGCGCTCCCTTGGCGCTGACGTTTTCCGTAAACGTCGCTTCCATGCCGGGCAAATGCCGATGGCCGTCGAGCACGACGGGTATCTCCATCGGGATGCGATTCTCGCGGCGCGGAAAGGGGTGAATGTTCCTGGGAGGCATTTGTCGTCATCCTCACAGGCACGCGGCAATGCGCGTGATGGAATTCATGGGATTACCGCTTCCGCGATGCTTCATGCGGTAGAGCGCGCGGTCGGCGGCGCCCAAAAGTTTTTCAGCCGAATCGCCGTCCTCGGGATACGCTGCGATTCCGGCGCTCACGGAAAGCGCGGGCTCTTCGGTTTCAAGCGAGAGGCGTTCGCGGATGCGCCCGGCAACACGGGAAGCGATCTCCTTTGGAGCTTCGGGAAGAACCAGCGCGAATTCGTCTCCGCCGTAGCGAGCAGGTGTATCAATGGCGCGCGAATGATGCTTCAGCGTTTTTCCAAGGCGTACCAGCGCGCGGCTACCAACCAGGTGCCCGTAGCGGTCGTTGATCGCTTTCAGGCCGTCCATGTCGAGCAGCACAACGCTGAAGGGCCGCTGCGTGCGGCGCGAACGGTCGAGTTCCGATTCGAGCACGGCGATCAGGCGGCGGTAATTGGCCAGACCTGTGAGCGGATCGCTGACCGCCATGCTGCGCACCTGGTCAAACAGGCGAGCCTGGTCAATCAGCGCGGCGCCCAGCATGATCGCGTAGCTGGCTACTTTATTGAGTTCCGCAAAGAAAAATGGGCCGTCGAACAGGCGCTGGGAAAATAGCGCCGACATATGGCAAGCGGCGTTCAGAAGTGCGACGAGGAACAGCGAATAATCGTAAAGCGAGGCGTCGCTCTCATTTTTCTTTTCCGTCTGATAGCGGCGATAGAAAAAGAGAGCGGCCATGGCGAACAGTCCGCCAGGAAGAAGTTCCCAGGGGCGTGAGAAGAATGCTCCGGCCTGGGCCACAGGTGCTGCCGGGGCGGCCATGAAGGCGGCGCTGGTGATGTACGCAGCCGCTGCCACCACGAAAAGGGCGCCGGCAGTTTCGCGGCTCGGTTGGCGCGCCGTCGGAATGAATTTCTCCACGGCCAGCGCGGCCAGCAGCAACACCGCAAGCATTGTGCGGCCGACCATCCAGCCCATCGGCACATGAGAGAGAGCGAAGGTGCCCGAACGCAGAAGATTATTCAGCCCGAAATAGCCGATCGTCTCGATCATTCCGGAAAGGACGAACCCGAAGGCGAGAATCAGGGCGATGCGGTCATGAGTGCCGCGGAAACGAACCAGCGCGTTCGCGGCGTAGCAGAAGCAGAGGAGCGAACCGCCCACTTCCAGATACAAGTAGTTGGTTGGCGCCCCGAAGACATGCGATTGCCGGGAGTAGTAAACGGCGAATAGGTAGAGAACCCCGATAACACCATAGGCAATGGCGGGCAGATTTCCGCGGTCTTTGCGGAAGATCCCCTTGATTTGCCCCCTATCGCCCAAAACAACCCCCAATTGTCGGAGAAAACCGGACAAAGGGGGGAATAGCACGTCCATGCCCTTTTCCGTCGGTTGTGGGTTCGGTTATAACTGTATGAAAAAACAATAGTTACTAGCTGATGGAAAAAGCGGGGGGAAGACTGAGACTGGAACGAGACACCCTGGCCCTTCGTCTCAGTGCGAATTTGAAACACTATCGCTAATGTATCCAGATAGTTAGCAGGGGTTTAGGCACTATCGTCCCGAAAGTGGGCAAAGTCTCATGCTGAGACAGTCTCAATCTGCTCTGAGTCAGTGTTTCTCAGGGTTTTGGGGGTAAATCACGGGCTTCGATGATGGAAGCGAAGCCATTCCGCTTGTGGCTGCCATCGCAAAAGGGCGAGTTCCCGGTATGCCCGCATCGGCAGAACGAGACTGCAGTCCGCCCGCCCAACCCGAATTCCTTGCCATCCTGATCCACGACCGTGAAGTCGCCTTCCACGCGCAGTGGGCCGTTGTTCAAAACGATGACTTTTGTTCCAGCCAAGGATTCCTCCATTTGCAAAATCCGTTGAGAGTTTTATGGACGTTTCAAAGATAACGGCGCGAAGCAAGAAACACAAGCGATCGCCAAAGGATACCGCATCGCGCATCCCCGCTAATAGCGCGGCACGGACGGATCCACTTCCGTGGACCAGGCAAGAATCCCACCGTGCAAATTATAAATCTTCCGGAAACCCGCCTTGCGCAAGAAATCCACCGCTTCCGCGGAACGCTTGCCGCTGCGGCAGTGGGCCACGATTTCGTGCGAGGAATCAAGTTCGTGCACGCGGCGCGGAAGTTCGCCAAGTGGGATAAGGTGCCCGTTGAGATTGCAGATCTGATATTCGTGCGGCTCGCGCACATCCAGGATGAAGAGATCATCGCCGCGGTCCAGGCGCTGCTTCAGCTCGCGCGGCGTGATTTCTGGAACGTGCAAATTGCTCTCCGGCTCTTCTTCGCCACGGATGCCGCAAAATTCGTTGTAGTCGATCAATTTGTGAATGGTGCGATTCGCGCCGCACATCGGGCAGCCGGCATTCTTGCGCAGCTTCAATTCGCGGAATTTCATGGCCAGCGCGTCGAAGAGCACCAGGCGGCCTTCGAGCGATTCCCCGCGGCCGAGGATCAGCTTAATCGTCTCCATCGCCTGCAGCGAGCCAATGATTCCGGGGAGTACGCCGAGCACCCCGCCCTCCGCGCACGAAGGCACCAGGCCTGGCGGAGGCGGTTCGGGATACAAGCATCGGTAACAGGGACCATCGGGCATGCCGAACACGGTGACCTGCCCTTCGAAGCGAAAGATGGAGCCGTAAACATTGGGTTTTCCAAGCAGCACGCAGGCGTCATTCACCAGGTAGCGCGTGGGGAAATTGTCGGTGCCGTCGACGATGATGTCGTAGTCCTTAAACAGCTCGAGCGCATTTTCGCTGGTGAGCCGCGTTTCGTAAGTCGTGATTTCAATGTCCGGATTCAAATTGCTCAAACGCGCATGCGCCGCCGCGGTCTTGGGCTTGCCGACATCGCTGGTGCCAAAGGTAATCTGCCGTTGCAGGTTCGTGAAATCCACCACGTCAAAATCCACCAGGCCGATTTTGCCGACGCCCGCCGCGGTGAGGTAGAGCCCCAGTGGCGCGCCAAGTCCGCCCGTGCCGATCAGCAGCACCTTGGCGGCTTTCAGCTTGAGCTGACCCTCCATGCCCACCTCGGGCATGATCAGATGCCGGCTGTAGCGGAGAATCTCTTCGTTGGTAAGGCTCGCTGCCGGCGCCTGCCCGGTCAACGGCTGCGTTTTGGTTGACATTGGCTTTTCCCCAAACTTCATTTTACGCGGGGAGCGGGCGGGAGCAAAGCACCGAAGTGCAAGCCTGGCCTGCCGCTAATTGTGGTGCACGATCGCCAGCCCAAAAAAAAGAAGGGCCGCCGGAGCGGCCCTCATCCCGTGGATAGGAGTTGACCCAGAGAATGGGCTAGAAGGTTAGATGTAAGGCAAACTGAATCAGGCGCGGACTGCCGAGCGTGCCCTGCACGATTCCTGACCCGAACGCCACCTGACCGTCTCCAATCGGCCCCGATCCCGCCACGGCAGGAATATTGCCGTGCCACGTGCAGGAGAAGCCGCCTGGGGCAGTTTGCGTGTTGGGACCGAAACATGGATTCAAACTGAGGTTGCTGTTGGGCGCGTCAAAGCTCGGATGGTTGAAGACGTTGAAGAATTGCGCGTCGAAACGCAGCTTATACCGCTCGGTCAGGTTGAAGTTTTTGAAAAGAGTGAAGTCGAACCGTGTCTGGAAAGCTCCACGGAACGCATTTCGAGGAGCGGTCGTAAATCCCGATTCGGAGAAATCGCACGCAGCCGTCGGTGAAGCGTTGTCGGTGGTAGGTCCGCAAGCAGGTACTCCGTTTGTCCCCGGTGCATTGAGATTCACCCCAAAAGCGCAAGCGTTGATTGGCTGGATAGCTCCGCCGACGCCTCCCGTCGCGCTTTGGCAGTTCGCGATATTCTTCTTCGCATCGGACAAACTACCACCGGGCACGGTAAGCAAGGGGTTCGTTATGAAGTCGTCGCCGGCGCCATAATATTGGCTGGCGACGCTCCCGGAAAAATCGTAAATGCTGTACGGAAGACCGGTTTCGGCAATGGTGACTCCGGATAAGCCCCAGTCGTTGACAACGTGTTTGAGGAATCCCTCGGATTTTGTGAGTTTCGGAAAGAGGTAGACATAATTGATGGTAAAGACGTGGGTGCGATCGAATCCCGAGCTGCCGTATGCAGACCTGGGCCGAAGGGGATTGTTGCCATTGAAGAAGAGGCCCTCCGAGATTCCGCTTCCCTCGTCCAATACGTGCGACCAGGTGTAAGAAGCGTTGATCGTGAGGCCATGGCTAAAAAGCTTCTTCACGCTGAATTGCAGCGCGTGATAATTGGAGATTCCTTCGGCTTTCCAGAAGTCCGAATTGGGGTTGTAGCCAACGTTTGGCACACGAAGAGCTGTATTGCCATCCGCGCCAGTAAATTCAGCAATGGTAGTCGCCACTTGCTCGGTGAGTAGTACTCCCTGCCCTCCATTTGCATCCTGAGCCTGGTATCCATACGAGTAAATCTGGCCGTTAATCGGATTGGTGGGCGTGGCGATCCCCGGCTGGTTGAAGGGAATGGGCAATAGCAAATGCTGCCCATGATTGCCCACATAGCCCAAATCGAAATACAAAGTGTTGAAAGGTTGCCACTGCACATCCAAGGTCCAATTCTCGGAGTAAGGCAGGGTGTTGCGCGGATCATAGCCCCCGAACAAAAATGCAAATTCCGGGGTTCCCGTTGGCGAGCAGGTGGGTGTCACGGGCTCGGCGCAGCCGCTCAATGCCGATAGATTATGCACTAGCCCGGCGACACCGGAAAAATTGTTGGGTGGTGGGGGCGGCGGCGCGGTACCAAACGGGTTGTTGCTGAAGCACCCCTGCCCCGAGCAGGATGTGTTAAACGGAACGCTAAAGGGCTGTTGGGTAGTGACGCCGAACGGGCCGCTGATTCCGATTCCGGCACTGGGAGAAAGTTCACTGAAGAACTCGCCGCGATCCGCGTACAAACCGAAACCGGCACGCACCACGACATTCTTGACGGAGCTGGGGCTCCAAGCCACACCGATACGTGGTTCCAGCAGCCACTGGCGTCCCGTGAGCGTGGAATCGCCGACGCAAAAGCTCGGCTTCGGTTTAATTCCGCAGAATTGCTTGTTGTTTCCCGCGACCACCAGCCCGATGTTATTGATCGTGTCGGAAGCTAAGTCAAAGGAGTAATTCTGCGTATAAAAATTTGTCAGCCGGCCGTTCTTCTCAACCAGCGGGCCGTCCCAGTCCCAGCGAAGGCCCGCGGTCACGGTGAGGTTTGATTTCAGCTTAAAACTGTCCTGGACGAAGAGGCCTGTTTCTTTGGCGCGGAAGTAGCGGTTGGTTTCGCCGTTTAACAGCAGTCCGCCGCCGCTCCTTCCTCCCATGGTCCCTGTGGCGAAGTCCGAGAAGTTGCGGAAGTTGAAATTAGCCACTTCGTTTTCGCGGTTGATGACGTTCAACTGGCCATACTCCCCGTTGAACCCGAAAGACACGGTGTGCCTGCCGTGTACCCAGTTATAGTTTGTGCCCACCTGGAAGTGGTTCTGGAACTCTCCGGCGTTGGCAAAATTATTGGAGGGGCCGATGTTCAACCCGTTGCCGGTTGGGGAACTCGCGTTGCCAATGGCGATGCCTGGAAAGAATTTGCTTCCCAAGACGTTGACGCCCAGAACGGATGGATTGAACTGCTGCGCTGTGGTCCCATTGGCAAATGCACGTAGAAAGCCGATTTTCTGTTCCCAGGTGGTGTTGGGGGTCAAAACCGTCGTATTCTCCAACGAAAATACCTGGCTCCCGGCTCTAAGAGATTGCGGGAAGCCCAAAACCTGGCTGACCGCGAACGGACTGGTCGAGGGGTCGTTCTGAAAGTAGTATTTTCCCGCAAGCCGATCTTTCGTGCTGAAAATGTAATCGATATTCCCGTTCACCTGATCCGCATTGAAGGTGCCAGGGGGACCTGATATTTCCGCGTTGCCGTTGACTTGTGAGATTTTCGTCGGGTCAAAAAGAGTTGCCGATGGAATGACGTACTGGCCGCCTGCTGTCTTTAGTTGTAAAAGTCTCAATGCGGCCGGATCGATCTGTGACGCATTGACGCCGGCTACCGCGGCAATTCCGGCGGCGCTGCGATCATTGGAAAGGCAAGTAGCTGGGGTAGGATTCGTGGGATCACTGCAAGGAACACTGACAAACTGCGTGGATCCATTCGTTGCGTCGGTAATCCGCTGGCCCTGATAGGAGCCGAAAAAGAAAAGTTTGTCTTTTTTGATGGGTCCGCCGAGGAGACCGCCAAAAACATTTCTGTGAAGCGCTTGGCGTGGAATCCCGGCCGCGTTGAAGAAAAACTGGTTGGCATCCAATCCCGTAGACTGGTGGTATTCGTAGGCTCCGCCATGTAAATCGTTGGTGCCGGATTTTGTCGCGACCGCAACATGAGCGCCGCTATTCGCACCTTGTGAAACACCGTAAAGCGAAGTATCCACGCGAATTTCTTCAATGGTCTCGGGCGGGGGCGCGGGCATGCCCTGGCCAATCGCGTCGAATACAGACGTGTTCGTCCGCACCTGGTTTGCCGCGCCAAATTGCTCGTTGGTGTTCAGCACGAAGCGGCTCTCACCGACCGAACTTGACGATAGCCCGTTAAAAAGATTGGTAGCAGTGACCGAATTGAAGTTGAAGCTATTGCTGGTGTCGCGCTGGCCGTTAGCGAAGATGTTCTGATTCCCGAGTCCGGCATTCGTACCGGCGCCGCTAAGGAAATCCGCGCTGACACCGGGCGACAAGAGCGCCAATTGCGTGAAACTTCCGGTTCCAAGAGGAATATTCTCGATGAGATCGCTTCCCAGGGTGTACCCATTTGTCGTGTCCGTCTGATTCAGCAGGGGCGTGCCGGTGACGGTGACGGTCTCGAACACGTGCCCGGGATCGAGTTGGGAGTTGACCGTGGAGGCGAGTCCTCCGCTAACAACAATTTCCGAGTGAACTTCCGTCTTGAATCCGTCCCTAGAAATCGTGACCGAATAAGTGCCAATCGGAAGGTCAACGAATTCGAAGGAGCCGTTGCTCTTGGTTGTCCGTGTTACTTCCAGATTTGTACCTTTGTTTCGCACGGTCACTTTGGCGCCCTGAACTAAACCACCGGACGCGTCGGTGACCGTACCATTAATTGCTCCCAAGTTCTGCTGCGCGCGCAGAGGCGATGTCAGAAGCAGGCAGGCAAGAACAAATAAAAGTAATCTACGTGCAAATAAATAGACCATTCCCACACCCCTTATCAACACTCGAATTTTTGCACCTGGAATTGCCGTCTTCCCCGCACCCATTGATGCGGGCAAAAGACTTCCGTCGGAACCACTTTTGCAACGTTCTGTGTTTACGGCACCCAAGCGCGGGGAGGGTGCCAAATCTTGGGTAAGGAGATACCACATCAGTGTTTCTGCAGCAAGAAAATTGACTGAATAAACATTCAGGTGAACAGAGACGCCAGATGAGGCCCTAATTTGAAGTCCAACGCAAATTTCGCATCAGCGCTATCGCAACTTTACACCCCGGCGGGTTTCTCTTATTCTTGAACCACCATGTGGAATGTAAACGAACGGTTTGAGAAGAAGGCCATCGACAGCTTGGCGGCGCTGGGCTTCGGTGTGGGCAGCACACGCGGCGTGGTCCGCGTGGAGAAATATGGCTCCGGGGCAGAATTCCGGCAGGAGCCCGACGGGCGTTTTCACCTGACGGTATTGCCGACCATCATGCTCAAGGGGAAATTCACCCGGCTGTGGGACGCGGGCTACCAGAAATTTCTTTTGACCGACGAAGGGCTGAAGGTGCCTGCGCTGTTCACACACCTGGAGAACTTGCGGAAATTTAATGAAGAGCTGCGGACGGCTTTGGGAGTCCCGACGTTCTACAACGAAGCTCTGGGTTCAGTCAGTCAGGTCAGCGTCTACGATCGCGTGAAGGGCCGCAAGGGCGACGTTCCCGACGAAACCGTCGGCGTGCACGCCCCCGCCGAAGGCCACTAAGCCCCTTTTTTCCGAACCATCACCAGATGCGATTGTTCCACGCTTTGTTTCGCTTCACTTAATTGCCTGCGGAGTTGCTTCACGTTGATGCGGTGCTTCGCGGCTTTTCGCGTGCCGATAAAAAGCACCGGAATATCCCAGCTGTAGCGTTCGGTGAGCACGGCATCGCCGTCAATATTGATTTCGTGCAGTGTGGCGCCGAACTCGGCAAGCAGCGGATCGATCGCGGCTTTGGCGGCTTCGCAAAGGTGGCAACCGGGTCGCGAGTAGAGCGTAACGTCCAGCGCTCCCGCCCCGGCCAATCGCAGATCTTCAGGATGTTCGCTCATGGCTTTGGATTTGAGTACCTCTGAAACGGTCCGGCATGCGGATAGAACGCCCTCGCGCGGTACAGCTCGGTGATCTGCCGCAAATGCCCCAGATCATGATTAGCAAGTTCGTTGAGCAATTGCAAAAGGGTGATGCTTCCCATCTCCGGATGAATTCCCGTGCGGTTGCCCGCGGAAGAAGGGATGCCGTGCCAGAAAAAATAGTGCGCCTGGCGCAGCGTCACAAACTCTTTCAGATACTGGTTTGTAGTTTTTTCCCTCAGTTGGGCTTCGTCGGGTTCGAAGTACTTTGTCAACGCGGGATTATTGTCCACAACGATTCGCTTGGCACGGTCGCCGTACAACTGCTCGATCGCCAGCAGGTGCGCCAAGACTTCGGTAATCGACCAGCGGTCCGGCTCGGGCTTCCAATCGAGGATATCCGCGGGAACGTCGCGCAGAAGCAGCTCCAGGATGGCCGGGGTCTTCTCCAGCAGGGATACGGGTGGCTGCAATAAAGAAGAAGCTGGCGAAAGAGCTTGCATCAAGGTCCTCTGGGGGGCACGCTGATTGTAATACCTCGAAGGCTGCCGGGGAAAGCCCCTGCAAGAGTGTTGACGAGGTCGTTGTAAAGAGGGAGAAATTCGCATGGGCCGCGTAGCAGCCTTGATTGACGATCTGTTTTTCCAGTTGAAAGTGGCGGAAACGGCCAAGCAGCTTGGTGGCATCGAATTCAAGGTGGCGAGTAATCCCGACGCACTCTTCACGCTGCTGGAGCCGCCCACCAAGCTGGTGATTGTGGATCTCAACTCCCGCAACCAGCCCGTGGCAACCATCGAGCGTTTGCGCGCAACTCAGAAAGAGCTGCGCGTGGTGGCCTTCTTGTCCCACGTGCAGACCGAACTCGCCGCCCAGGCCCGCGCCGCAGGTTGCCTGGAAGTGATGCCGCGCTCGGTGTTCACTCAAAATCTGGCGGCGATTCTTCAAGCCGCGAAGGATTAGTGCTCGTGCCCCAAAAATCCCCGGTTCCTCTTTTATTCAAACGCGGTCTGCTTTTCATCCTCCTGCTTTCCTGCGTCTCGGCCGGCGCGCCCGGGCAACCGCCCGCGGCGGAAAGTCCCTCCGCCATATTAAGAAACGCCCTTGTGGCCGCTTGCTCGCAGAATTCCCCCGAGTTCGTGCGGGCGCTGACGGTGCGCAACGCCGAGGCATTTGGCCGCATGACGCCGCCCGCCCGTGAAACGTTTCTGAAGCGATTCGTCCTGCTCGACAAACCCGGTAAACCCCGCACCCAGAATGAATCGTCGGGAAACGTTTTGGTCTTCTGCGAAACGTCCGATGTCACCACCCAGATGGAAATTGAGAAGCCGGAGCTTCGCGACAATCTCGCTTATCTTCCCCTCACCGTGAAAGATTCCGGCGATAACGCCGGCCTCACCGCTCACCACGTCACCATGGGCATGGTCCGCGAAGCCGGGCAGTGGAAAATACTCTCTCTCGGACTATTGTTTCTCGATCTCCCTTCCCTGGAAATCGAGTGGGATCGCGCGGAAATCAAGGCCAACGAGCAGTCCGCGATCGTTTCTCTCAAAGCCCTCGTCGAGGCCATTGAAACCTATCGGAAGACTTACACCCGTTTGCCCGAATCGCTGAAGGCCCTGGGCCCCGCGGCGAAGAACGCACCCAAAAGCGACGGCGCAGGCCTGGTGGACGAAAATCTCGCCGGAGGCCGCAAAGACGGCTACTCCTACCGTTATGTGATCGTTGGCGCAAATACCTCCGGCGCGCCTGCAAAGTTTGAGGTCGCCGCTATCCCATCCGAGTACGGGCGCAGCGGCTTGCGCTCCTTTTTCTGTGATTCCTCGGGCCAGTTCCACGCGGGCGACCACAAGGGCGCAGTCGGCAGCGATCTGGACCCGAAACTCGCCGAGGGCGAGCCATCCGCCACAGACCCGCCACATTGACCGTTTCGCCCCTTCGCGTGGAAGGACGTTGCGAATCGGGTCAACCGGCGCAAAAATGAGAATGGGTTCATCCACACTGGTTCCGGCAAGGTATTCCTGCGCCGGGACGCGCACTCTCCTCCAAGCAGGCTGAAGTTTGTTTGTCAGGAGAAGAGGCATGCCCAACGTCATCGTGGAGCGGCGATCCGCTCCGCGTTACGCCATGATTCTGTCCGCGGAAGTGCTCGAACTTCCCCGTGGCACAAAGCTCAACGCACGCAGTGCCGATATAAGCAGGACAGGCTGCTATATTGATACGCTGAATCCGATTCCGCAGGATTCCGCGGTCCGGGTCCGGCTCACTCACGGTGAAGAAACCTTTGTGGCCTCGGGCCGCGTCGTCTATGTGAGCTACGGATTGGGAATGGGGATTGCTTATACGAAGGTCGAAGAAGACCAACTGGCCCGGCTGGACCGTTGGTTTTCCGATCCAGGCCCCGAATTCTAATCAAAGTAAACTCTCAATATGTGGGCGGCGGGAGTTGCGATACTATTTCCGCGCCGGGTATGAACTTGCCTCTTCTGCGATTCTCGCTATTGCCGTTCCTCTTTCTGATTCTGGCTGCCGCCGCTCCTCTCAGCCCGGGACAGGAAGTGGAATCCGGCTATGGCCCCTTGCCGGTCTTCGAATTTCATAGCGGCTTCTGGGTGAATCTCCACCAGTTTCTTTACCACGAAGCCCGCCTGCGCGAATCCACTCCCGAAGCCAAGGCTGCCGCCGCAAATCCGCCAGGGCCCGCATTGAAGCAGAATCCCGTCTCCCTGAGCGCTGCGGAACAGAAAACCTGGGAACAAGCCATTGCGTTCTACCGCGCGAATTACGCGGGCAAAGATCCGCAAATCAATATCGATCTGATCCTCTTGAAAAATCAGCTGGGCGATTTTGAGGACTGCGACGAATTGCTTGGACGAAAAAAGAGAGCCTGCGATGCCGGGCTGCCGGGAAACATCGGCGTCATCCTGGAAGCGGCCGCGCCGGTTTACCGGGCCCACTGGTGGGCGAATCAAGATCGCTCCAACCGCCGTTGGGTTGCGCGACTTGCGCCGCTGATCCGAGAACAGGGCGTGGGGCTTTCGCAGCGGCTCGCCGACATTTACCAGTCCACCTGGCCAAAGGCGAAAATTCGCGTCGAAGTGTGCGCCTTCGCCAGCTCCGCGGGTGCCTTCACCACGCTCGATCCGCTTCGCGTGACCATCTCCAGTACCGAACCCCGCAACCAGGCGCCGGATTCCCTGGAGGTGCTCTTCCACGAAGCCTCGCACGGCATCGCTGTCCCTGTGCAAGACGCCATCACGCGCGAATGCCGCCAGCGCGACAAGCCTATTCCGCGCGACCTCTGGCACGCCGTGGTTTTCTACACCACCAGCGAAGTCCTGCGTCCGGTAATGCAGGAAGCCGCGCCGGATTCATTACTGGGCGACGCAATTGTTCCCCGTCAGGCAAATATGTCCCCCATGCCTCCCGACCTCCGCGAAAAATTCACGCAACGCGGATGGGAAGAGTACATCCGCCTGCTGAATATTTATTGGCAGCCGTATCTCGATGGCAAGGTCAATTTCGAAGACGCGATCGCCCACCTTGTTTCCGCGGTTTAACTGCCGGGTCAGCTTGTTTGAACGGGAAGGGTCTGTATGTTAGGCTTTCTTTTGCAATCGTAAGCCCGGCCGTAAGCCACGCAAGTCTCAACGTTCATCGACCTTCCCTTCATTCGCCCCTGAAGAGTGAACCGAGGGTCAGGTCGTCTCCGCGTGCCGCATTCCGGGTCAGAGGAACCAGAGCCCATGCCTGCACGACAAGTGGCGTCCAAAACCGAAAAAGAGCCTCGCGAGATCAAGCTGGCTCATTCCCCCGATTCCGACGATGCGTTCATGTTTTACGCGCTGGCGACCCACAAGCTGCAGACGCCGGGTTACAAATACACGCACGTTCTTTCAGACATCCAGAGCCTCAACGAAGCCGCGCTGACGGAAACCTACGACGTCACCGCCGTCAGTTTCGCCGCGTATCCTTCTTTGCGCGACAACTACATCCTGCTCGATTGCGGCGCGAGTTTCGGCGAAGGCTACGGCCCCATCGTCGTCTCCACCAAATCCATTCGCCCGCAGGACCTCAAGGGGAAGCGCGTCGGCGTGCCCGGACTGAAAACATCCGCCTATCTTTCCCTGAAGCTTTACGAGCCGGATTTTGAAGCCGTGGTGATGCCCTTCGATAAGATCATGGAAGCGGTGAAAAATGACGTGGTGGAAGCGGGCCTGCTCATCCACGAAGGCCAGCTCTTTTTCCCGCAACTCGGGCTGCACAAAGTGGTCGACCTCGGCATCTGGTGGCAGGAGCTTACGGGTCTTCCCTTGCCGCTCGGCGGCAACGCGGTGCGCCGCGCCCTCGGCCCGGATATGGGCCGCCTGATCTCCAGGACCATCCGCGACAGCGTCTCCTACGGACTGGAGCATCGCGAAGAAGCGTTGAACTACGCGATGCAGTTTGCCCGCGACATGGACACGGAACTCGCCGACAAATTTGTCGGCATGTACGTGAACAAATGGACGCTGGGCTACGGCGAAAAAGGCAAGAAGGCCGTGCGTGAACTCATCGAGCGCGGCACCGCCGCCGGCCTGCTCCCCGGCCCCGCCAAAGTCGAATTCCTCGAAGAGTAGACACCCAAAAAATTTTGAGACAAACGAAACGAGGGGGACCAGCCATGTCCTACAGCATATCGACCTTGCTGACTCGCAATCTTCAAGAAGTCTTCGGTGAAAACGACGCCACGCGCCGGCGCGCGGCCGTTCAAGAACTCTACACCGAAGATGGCGTGTTCTACGACCCCAGCAAGGGAATCTATCGCGGCCGCGACGAGATCGACCGCATTGCGGGCGAGATCAGGGCTACCCACCTTGACTTTCGGTATCAGCCAATTGCCGAGCCCGAGGAAGCGGGCAACGGCGGGCGGGTCCGATGGGTAGCGGGCCGCCCTGGTGAGGCACCCGCTTACGCCGGGACTGACTTCATTCTTGCCCGCGATGGCCGGATTGCCGCCCTTTATCTCTTTTTCGACAAGCTACCCTGAGATGAACTCTGCTGTCACTTCCGAGTGGCCGACAATTCGCTGGGCAGACCACTCGGGTTGCCATGCCGGAGCCCAGTGGGATGTCTCGAGTGCTTAGTGGTCCATCTACTCTTGATGCATGGGTGCGGCCGTTCCGTCGGACCAATTTGCAACCACGACCAGGAACACAAGAATCGGTGGCAGCCCTTTCCTTTGGGATTGTCCCTTCGGCGAGATGAACCAATAGGGACTGGACATAACCGGCGAGCCCATTGCGCCAGAACCCCAATCTTTACTGTCCTTGACAAGGGTAAAGAACATTAGATGAGGAACATTGTGGTCCCCTTCGTTGGTCAGATACGCCGATTTCGACATCATGTATGCCACAGCGCCGCTCTCGAGGGTCGGCAGTTGTTTATTCTGGAACGCCGCTTTGATTGCCGACACAATCTCCGCCCTGGAACGGCCGGCCATCACCATCCTGGCGCGCAGATCGGCGATCGGCAATATCGAACGTGCCGCTTGGGGGTTCAGGCAATCGGCGGCCCTCACCTTCGGGTTCCAGAACTCGGGCCAGTCAAACATTCCCATCCAACCTCTTTCCACCATACAGACCCACCCGTTCCTGCCTTCGACTGCTGTCTCGTAGCCTTGCCGTCCCAAGACCTGGATCGTCGCGTCGCTGGATATGGAATCGGGAGCCGCGCTCCGCGCCAGCAGAATCTCAGCATTCCTTTCCATCAAGTATTGGTCGACGGGCACCATTTTCGGATATTTATCCGATTGTGCCGCCGCCTTCGGCACAAGCGAACCGATGCTGATTAACAGCACCAAGGCCATGATCCTAATCATTCTTTACCTCGTGCTTTCCCTCGCGGGCGCCCTCATCGCGGGGGATCCTTTCGGCGCCGCTGCTCGCTTGCCTTAATGATTTCGCTCATGTCCCCCGCTGGGCGAATTTCGAAAATGTTGCCGTACGTCAGCGCCGGGTGCTGGCCGATGAGCTGTACAGCATGATTCATGTCCCTCGCCTCAAGGACAAGAATGCCGCCGAGTTGTTCCTTGGTTTCCGCATAGGGACCATCGGTAGTTGCCACTTTGCCGTTCTTCCAATACAGGGTCAGGGCGGTTTCCGGGCCCTGAAGCGCTTCGCCACCACCCCAGTTCCCGCTGCCGCGAAGATGGTCGTCATATTCAAAGCATGTGTCGAACATGGTGTTCCGCTCGGCCTCAGTCATGCCATCAAATTTGCCTTTGTCGTAGTAACCCAAACAGACGTATTTCATTGTTCTTCTCCTCGTTCCTCTCCTCTGGTTTGAGCCAGCAGTGCGCCTGTAGCAGGCTTTTCTGTCACTGTTTCAGGTAATGAAGCGCAACGCATCCTGATTTGAAAAACTTTGACTCAACAAGTTTTAATTGCAATTTCTCCGGCAGGCTAACACCCTCCAACAGCCGTCTCCCTGCTCCGGCAAGGGTTGGCCCAACGACAAAACGATATTCATCCACCAGGCCAAGCTCCATAAGTTGTGAAGGAATATCTACACCACCAACCAAAATATTTTTGCCTTGTTCTTGCTTCAACTTAAGTATTTCGTCGCGAAGGTTGGTACGAACAATCCTGGTATTTCTACCTTCAGCGCTATTTAATGATCGCGAAAAAACAAGTTTGTTAGTGGAGTCGAAGGCTTGAGCAAATTCGCGATCTGCCTTTGTCTCAGACGGGTTTTTGAGGACTTCAGGCCAATAGGGAACCATCAATTGATAGGTTTTACGCCCAAAAACGAGCAGGTCAGCGTCTCGCAAGAGCTGCGCATTGTATGCAAGTGCTTCTTCATCGACAAATTGTTTGGTGTGGTCGACGCAGCCATCCAGAGTCGTGTTGATCGCGAAGATTAGCTTTCTCATTTGGTTAAGCCGCTCCCTTTCTGTGCTAATAACCTTTGCGAGCTACGAATGCCTTGCGCAGCGCAGACTTCCAGCTCGCGCTGAATTGTTTGGAGGCTTCGGCGTCCGGCACGAAAAGGTCGAATCCGTGGAAGGCACCGCTCACGACCAGGAGTTCGGTTGCGACGCCGGCATGGACGAGCCGCCGCGCATACTCCATGTCTTCTTCGGCGAACAGGTCAATCGCACCGACGCCGATCCATGCAGGCGGCAGGCCGGCGACACTGGCTATCCGGGCGGGTACGGCAGCTACCGGCACCTTGGACGAACCCGCTGGAACACCGAGCAGCGAGCTCCAGGCAAGACGATTTGCACCTGCATTCCACATAAACTGGCCAACAGCGGGCGGCGCTGCACGGGTGCTGCCGGTTCGGTCGTCCAGCGCGGGGTAGATAAGCAACTGGAAGACGATGGGGACTTCCTTGCGGTCGCGCGCGTGAATCGCAAGGCTCGCTGCGTGGGTGCCGCCCGCGCTCTCACCGCCCACGGCAATTCTGGAGCGATCAATGCCGAGCTCCGCTGCATGGGCGTGAACCCATTTCAGCGCCGCGTAATTGTCCTCAAGCGATCCGGGATAGCGCGTCTCCGGAGCCAGCCGGTAGTCAACCGAGACAACGACGCAATGGCAATCTGTCGCGATCCCCTGGAGCCGGGGCATCAACGTGGGATCGGTCATCATGAAGCCGCCGCCATGCATGTGAAGCAACAAAGGCTTGCCCTTCTCCGACGGGGCGGGATCAACGACCCAAAGACGAACCTGCGGTGCTCCTGGCAGCCCGGGGATACGCCGCTCCACGGGCTGCGGCGCGGGAGCAGGTAACGCGGGCATGCCGGGCGATTGCCGGAACTTGAGGACCATCTCCATTGAGAGGTCAAAGGGGGGAAACTGCTTCAGCGCAGGAAGAAGTTCCGGATCGACAAGGGAATATGGATCCGCAACCGCCGGCGAAGTTTCTGAGCGCGAGGCTTGCTCAGCTTCCGCCAGCGTAGCTGCAGGTGTGAGTCCCAAAGCCAGACCAAAGCCGGCGGTGCGGATAGCGAAATCGCGACGAGTGAGTTGATTGCTCATTGGAGTCGTCAGTCCGGCATCGCCAAAAACGCGCGCACCTCAACCGGTGCCCGGCAAGCGATGACAGCCTTGCGCCCCCACGTCAGTGCCTCGGCCATGTCAGCAGCTTCCAGTATCCAAAAACCGCCGATGTGTTCCTTGGTCTCCAGGTACGGCCCGTCGGTGATGACCACTTCACCCTTCGGCTGGCGTCGCAGGGACTTCGCCTTGCTGGGCGCGCTGAGGCCCCCGGCGAAAAACCTGGCGCCAGCAGCTGACATCTCTTCGTTGAGCAGGTCGATATCGCGAATCATCGCTTCGCTCTCGGTGGACGGGTCGTAGTTGTCGGGGTGGTGAATCGCAACCAAATACTGCGTCATGATTTCTCCTTTTATCCTGTAACGATGTTCGAGCGGCTAATTGCCTCGCCTTCACTATGCCGACGAACGGCCGGACTGGAATTCGACAAATCCTTCAAAAACATTTGCCTCTTACCCATCGGAGCCCTGCCCGCCAAGGTCTGGCGGGCGTGCAGGCGCTAATGATGATGCTCGGCGGCGGGGCCTTCGCGATATTCCGTTCCGTCCGACCAATGTTGCACGACCACTACGAACTGCGTCAGGTGCTCCTCGGTGTCGATCACACCCAAGACAGGAGAACCCGGCAGATTCGCACCCCAGATTGCAGGGTTGATGTCCGAATAGAAAAACATGAGGTGGGAAGGCCAATGGGGGAGGGTCGCGCCGCCGTATCCTTCCTTCGACATCATGTAGCACATCGCCCCGGGTTCCATCGGCGGCAGTTCCTTTTTGTCGATGGCAGCCGCGATAGTCTCGTCCGTCTGACCTTTCGTGCGTCCCGCCAGAATCAGCTCGGTAATTCTTGTGAGTCGTAGCAGGTAGGAGTGCGCGGCTGCTGCATTCACACACATCGGGACCCGCACTTTCGGATCCCAAAAGTCCGCATCCACTGCGGAGGTCCACGAACGTCCCACGATACACACGAAACCGTTCTTGCCTTTGACCGTTGTTTCGAAACCATGACGTCCGAGAACCAGTACCTCGGCATCGCGTGAAATGGACTCCGGCGCTGCGCTGCGGGCAAGCGCGATTTCCGCATCCCGATCGGTCATGAGGTATTGCTCGATCGGGGCCATCTTCGGATAAGGTGTCTGGGCATCCTGTGCCATCGCCTGGTAGGCCGTACCGAGCACAGCTAGCAGTGCGAAGCTCTTGATTGCCATTGCGCCAACTTTCTTTCTTAGCATCGTCCCTCCTGAGAGCGGGCCAAGTCGGCCCAGTGGATCGCTACTTCGTTGGATTTCACCTCAATGATGCAATGACCACACACCACGAAATCGACACGCATCGCCAAGTATTCGCAGGTGAGTCTCGGCGGATTACAAAGCTATTACTGGCGCATTTCAGCGGCAACGTCGTCGCCAAACTTTTTTTGGATCTCCTTTTGGGTTTCGGGATCGAAGTCGGACAGGTCAAACATCCGGCGAACTTCGACCACCATTTCGTCATCCTTCGCGGGGATGCGAGAGGCCCATTCGAGCGCCTCTTCGCGCGACTTCACCTGGATGATCCAGTAGCCGCCGATCACTTCCTTGGTTTCGGGAAAGGGGCCGTCCGTGACTTTCGGCTTTCCGTCTTTGAAGGTGACGCGCGCGCTCATCGTCGAGGGCGGAGTCAGCCCATCGAGCGCGAGAAGCACACCGGCTTTCCCCAGCTCCTCGTTGTACTTGCCCATTTCCTCCATGTCTTTGAAGTCAGGCACCCAGCCGGGTTTTGCGTTTTCGTATACTTTCGGATAGTGGATCATCATGAAGCGCATTGTGTTCTCCTTGAGTGCTGAGCGGACGCCGTATCAGCCCCGCTACTTTATATATAGGAGCTTGGATCGCGCTGGGCACGGAATGTTGCGAGTGCCCGGTTGCGCGGAGCCGCTCCACTTACGCGTCGAACAGGGTAGCCGGGAATCGACTTGCGATGTGCGAATCTTCGAGTAGCATATCGCCCCGGAAACACTTTCTGGCGGTCCTGCTATCCTGCCTTCACCCTATAGTCGTTCGCCAGGCCGAAAATCGACAGCTATCCCAATTTATATTTTAGCTGCCGAATCCGCTCTTGCAGGAATTGCCGCTCTGGTCCCTGTTGGGTCAGGGCCAGAGCTTTCTCATAAGAGGGTGAACTGGAGACAGAGCGGACGTTCACCAGTCTCCATCCGTTCGAGAAACCGGGGCCGTTTCCGCCCATTACCAGGTTTCGGTATTCCGACAATGCATTAAGACTGCGCCGTCTATCTCCTTCTGATGGGTATAAATCCTACTCTGAACATATTGACGGATTATTGCGCGTATGTAATACTAACCGGCATGAGTATGACAGAAAAACCAGAGACAGTGTGGTTTACGACAAAAGGGCAAGTCGTCATCCCGCTTCGCCTACGCAAACAATTTGACATCGAGGACGGGACGAAGGCAGTGGTTCAAGCTACACCTGAGGGCATCCTTCTCAAGCCCGTTACCGCGGCGCTTATCAAGCGCGGGCGCGGCATCTTGAAACGCACGCAGGGGGGGAAGCCATTGATTGAGGACTGGGCCGAGCACCAAGAACAAGAACGGGTACTTGAGGAGCGCCATGCCCGCTAGGGTGCTGGACAGCTTCGCACTTATCGCCTACTTCCGTGACGAACCCGGCGCGGAGATGATGGAAACCCTGCTCGTTTCCGCAGGTAAAAAGGACCATCCAGTCCTTATGACCGATGTGAACTACGCCGAGGTGAAGTACTCGATTTTGAAAAAAGATGGCGCGTCCGCTTGGGCGGAAGCCGCGAAAATCCTTCCTGGCCTTCCAATTGATTTTCATTCCACCACACGCGCATTGGCGGACACTGCAGCTGATTTCAAGGCACGTTTCAAGATGAGCTTGGCCGATGCTTTCGCGGCGGCGCTAGCCAAGGAAAAGAAAGCCGAACTCGTCACCGGCGACGTGGAATTCAAACCATTGGAAAGGGAAATCAAAATCCACTGGATAAAATAGCACTATGGCATACGAAGAGCTATATTGCTCCCGATGGTTGATTCGCTCGGAAGCAAGTTGGCTGAATTGGAACAAGCTTGATCCCCGGGGCCCACACTGGTGAAACTCAGAGACTGTCCCGATTCCGTCCGTTTCCGGTTTCGTCCAAGGTTTCCATAATGGTCGTCGCGCACGGAATAAATCGGCAGCAATATCGAACTTTTTTTGTTTAAATTCGGCAACCGTTATTTCAACTCCATGAGGCGCTGGGCGAGAAAACGGCGCTCTGGTCCCTGTTGGGTCAGCGCCAGAGCTTTCTCATAAGAGTTCCGGGCTTCAGCGGTCCTGCCCAGCCTGCGGTACATATCCGCACGGGCGGAATGCGCCAGGTAGTAATTTGCCAATTCGCCCTGTTCCAACACCGCGTCGATCTGCGCCAGACCGGCCTCTGGACCATCGCGCATGGCAATGGCCACGGCACGATTGAGCTGTACAACCGGCGAAGGGTGAATTCGTAGCAATCGATCGTAAAGCGCAACGACCTGCCGCCAGTCAGTCGCAGCGAACGATTCCGCCTCCGCATGAACCGCCGCAATGGCAGCCTGCAGTGTGTAAGAGCCGAAGCGACGGGAGCTCAGGGCTTTCTCCAGCAATGCCACTCCCTCTGCGATCTGCTCCCGGTTCCAGAGCGAGCGATCCTGGTTCTCCAGCAAAATCAGCTCTCCGGTCGGCGATGTTCTCGCGGCGTGACGGGACTCCTGCAGCAACATCAGGGAAAGCAGCCCAATGACTTCCGGCTCAGGCTGGAGTTCGGCCAGCAAGCGACCCAGTCGAATCGCCTCACCGGTTAGCTCGGCCCGGGTTACCTCCGCTCCCGCTGCGGCCGAATAACCCTCGTTAAAAACGAGATAGACGACCTGAAGCACCGCGCCCAGCCGCTCCGGCAATTCCTGCGGCGTTGGCACCTCGTATGGAATCCGGGTCTCTCGAATCTTTGCCTTTGCACGCACAATGCGCTGCGCCAGCGTACGCGGAGTGGTGAGAAAGGCCTTGGCTATCTCCTCGGTTGTCAGCCCGCACACCTCACGCAAGGTGAGCGCAACGTGCGCTTCCGGCGCTAGAGATGGATGGCAGCACGTGAAAATCAGGCGCAGCCGATCATCCTCAAGGCTATCCTCTTCATTGGACTGGTCCGCCGAACTCGATTGCGCTTCGAGATATCGCACGAGCTCGCCTTGCGACGCATCAAATCTTGCCCGTCGACGCAGAGTATCAATGGCTTTGAATCGGGCCGTCGAAATCAACCAGGGTCGAGGGTTATCGGGCACTCCACTCGCCGGCCACGCGCTCAGCGCAGTGGCAAAGGCCTCGTGCATCGCCTCCTCAGCGAGATCAAAATCACCCAGCAAGCGGATCAAAGTTGCCAGGATTCGTCCCGAATCCACGCGATAAAGGGAGTCGAGCAATTCGCGTATCTGCTCGGTGGAACGCTCGGACATGACGAAGACCTTAGCAAACCAGGTACCCCGAATCAATTTGGCAAACGGCGGATCGATGCAAAGTGCCCGGGTCGTGACTCTGAAATCCGGACAACAGAATCGCTTCCTCGGTTGGCGCAAAATCGCCAATGCACTCATTCGAGCTTCGATGGCGGTAGACTCGCTGACGGGAACGCCAGCTTTCTATTTCAGGCAACCAACACACTTTGCGCAGGCCGGCTAGTATGAATTCGGCTCGCCGGCTTGACGCATTTTGTCGAATCACTTAGTGTGAATTCTTCGCCATGCGTCCAAAAATTCTTCGTCTTTCCTTGCCTCTCCTTCTTTTCGCTTCCCTTTCCCATCGTGCCAGCGGCCAGGCTGCCGCGGAATTCCGCGATCATTCCGACATCCCGAAAGAATGGCCCCGCGAGCCGGTTCGCGCCGCGCATGGCATGGTTGCCACGGATGAAGCGCTCGCCTCACAAGTGGGTGTCGAGATAATGAAACGCGGAGGGAATGCCGTGGATGCCGCTGTCGCCACCGCGTTCGCCCTCGCGGTCGTCGAACCGGCCGCGGGAAACATCGGGGGCGGCGGTTTCATGTTGGTTCGGCTCGCCGGCGGCAAGACCACATTCTTCGACTATCGCGAAACGGCTCCCGGCAAGGCTACCCGCGACATGTACATCAAGCCTGACGGCAAGCTCGACGAGAAGGCCTCCACAATCGGTTATCGCTCCGTCGCCGTGCCCGGCACCGTCGCGGGGCTTGCGCTGGCACTGAAAACCCACGGCACCATGAAACTGGCCGACGTGATGCAGCCTGCTATCCGTCTTGCCGAGCAGGGATTTCCCGTCAGCGAAAAACTTGTGCGGGAATTTGCAGAAGAGCGCCCGGACCTGCAGCAGTTTCCGATGAGCAACTACATCTTCCTGAATGACGGCAAGATGTATCGCGCGGGAGACATTCTCCGGCAACCGCTACTCGCCGCTACCCTCAAGCGAATTGCGAAAAAAGGTCCTGCGGAATTTTATAGGGGTGAAACCGCGCGGATGCTGGTGCGCGATATGGCGGCTTCGGGCGGCTTAATCACGATGGACGACCTCGCCCACTATCATCCGAAGATTCGGGAAGCTCTGCATGGCAGCTACACATCCGACGGCCAGCGCTGGGAAGTGCTTTCCGCTCCTCCGCCAAGCTCCGGCGGCGTCGCCGAGATCGAGGCGCTGAACATGTTGCAGAGCGTCCCGCTGAAGGGCTGGGACGACCCGCAGAGCGTCCACATGGTCGTGGAAGTGATGCGCCGCATTTTCGCCGATCGCGCGGCCTATCTGGCCGATCCCGATTTCAGCAATGTGCCCGTCGCCGGGCTAAGCGATCCCTGTTACGCGCGGGAAATCCTTTCCACCATCGATCCGCAGCGCGCCACGCCCAGCAAAGATGTCCACGCCGGGAATCCTCACGTCTGCAACCAGGGACTGAGCGCCAGCGCCGCGCCGAACACCATCATCAGCCTCGGCGAGGGCCCGCACACGACGCACTTCTCGGTAGTGGATGCGGCCGGAAACGCGGTGGCCAGCACCACGACGCTCAACGACGGCTACGGCTCGCACGTCACCTCGTCGGCAGGTTTTCTGTTGAACGATGAAATGGACGATTTCACCACGCAACCTGGCGTACCCAACACGCTTTTTGGCTTGATTCAATCCGAAGGCAATACGATTGCGCCCGGCAAGCGGCCTCTCAGCTCGATGACGCCCACCATCGTGCTTCGCAACGGTCAGCTCAGCTTCGTCACCGGTTCCCCCGGCGGCCCGACCATCATTTCCGCCACGCTTCTCACTGTCATCAACTGGATGCGCCTCGGCATGGACGCGCAATCGGCCATCAATGCTCCTCGCTTTCACCACCAATGGCTGCCGGACGAGGTTTTGATGGAAAAGCTATTCTCATCGGAAATGGAAGAACAGATGAAAGCGCGCGGCTACACGGTGAAACGCAAGGGCCACATCGGCCTGGTCAACGCCATTGGCATTGACTCAAAAACCGGCGAACGCTGCGGCGCCGCCGACCCGCGCGATGACGGGTCCGCCATCGGCTATTAGCCGCGAACAGCCGCTTGCTTCATCGGAAACCTCCATTCCTAATTCACTGGGCTGTTACTTGTCCCGCGTTAAACTGTAGGGCATGCAAAGAATCCTTTCGACCTACCTCTTTGTATCCAAGAAGCTGACGCCGGAGTTTCTGGCGCTGATTCATGGCGCGGGCTTCCAGGCCATCGAGCTTTTTGCGAGTCGCGGCCATTTTGATTACACCCTGACGCAAGAAGTCCGTGGAATGGCGCACATTCTGGCCGACAACCGCCTCCAGCTTGTCTCCTTGCACGCGCCAACGAGCCGCGACTTCGGCCCAAACCGTGAAGGCGGCACACCGCTATCCATCACCGAGGTCGAGCGCGTCCGGCGCATCGAAGCCATGGACGAGCTGAAGCGCGCCATTGATATCGCCGAGAACCTGCCCTTTTCCCGGATGATTCTGCACATGGGCGGCCCTCGCGAGGCAGCCGACCCGCGCAAGCGCGATGCGGCGTTCAGTTCGCTGGAGCATTTGGTGCTTCACGCCAAGCACGTGGGCGTAACGATCTGCGTGGAAAACACCACCAGCGAAATGGGCGACCCGGCGTATCTGCGCACCTTCGTCGAGGAGACGCGGCTCACCGGCCTGCGGTTCAATTTCGATATCGGCCACGCGCACCTGGCCGACGGCCCGGAGGACGAGCGCGTCGCCAACAGCTTCGAAGCCATGCGCGAACACATCGCCAGCGCCCACATCCACGACAATCTTGGCGACAAAGACGCGCACCTTCCGCCACACGACGGCTCCATCGATTGGCCCGCGGCGCTGAAACTTTTCCGTTCGCTCCCCGGCGGCGATATTCCTCTCACCCTGGAGTTAAAAGAAAAGACCGGCCCCGACGCGACAAGCCTCTCCGACCAGATCACCTCCGCCGCAAAATCCCTCGACCGCCTCGAAGAAGACTTGCAGGCACTTTAGGCAAAATCTCCAGATTGCGACCAAAATCTGGAATTGACCATTATTCGGACCATAGTCTATAATGTGGTCAAAAGGTGACGCCATGATCGAAGTCCCTATCTCCGAATTTAAAGCCAAATGCCTTGCGCTTCTCGAGCAGGTGCGCAAAACCCGCGAACCCATCCGCGTCACCCGCCACGGCAAACCAGTCGCCGAAGTCGTTCCTCCAACTCCGACCGTCGACCGGAGCAAATGGATTGGCTCATTGAAAGGTACCGTTGAAATTCTCGGGGACATCATTTCGCCGGCCACGGCCAAGGAAGAATGGGAAGCGGAACGCGATTGAAGCTGCTGCTGGACACCCACATCTGGTTATGGCTGGTAGACGACCCAGACCGACTTGGCCGTTGAACGATGCAGGAACTCAAGAGTGCCGATAACGAGCTTTGGTTATCTCCAATCAGCACCTGGGAAATCCTGACCCTGCATCAAAAAGGACGGATCAAGCTGCACGGCGAAATCACCGAATGGGTCGCGCACGCTGTTTCCGCTACCAAACTCGCGCCGTTCACCCATGAAGTCGCTCTTGCTGGCCGGCAATTCCCTTACGACCAGGATCCGGCCGATCGCTTCTTGTGTGCTACGGCGCTGGTATTTGATTTAACGCTTGTCACCGCAGATGAAAAACTGTTGAGCCTCGCAAACATCAAAACCTTGGCGAATCACTAAGCTTCTCCCGGTGGTTTCAGATTCTCCCGCCTGATCGGGGAAGGCTTTGGCCTTCTCTGCTAAACTAGTTATTTGGAGTTTTCACAGAGACGCCCACCATGACCACGATCACCATTGAAAACGCAGGGAAATACGACGGCCAGGAAGTCACCATCCGGGGCTGGCTCTACAACATTCGCGAATCCGGCAAGCTTGTGTTCCCCATCTTTCGCGATGGCACGGGAATCATTCAGGGTGTCTGTTCGCTCAAGGAAAACCCCGAGGCATTCGAGGCGCTGAAAGGGCTCACGCAGGAGTCTAGCGTCATCGCCACCGGCAAGATCCGCGCCGAACAGCGCGCGCCCGGCGGCTATGAAATGGGCGTCACCAAGATTCAGATCGTGCAGCGCGTTTCCGAGGCCACTCCTTTCCCCATCCAGCTCAAGGAGCACGGTGTCGATTTCCTGCTTGACCAGCGGCATCTCTGGATTCGTACTCCCCGCCAAGCCTCCATTCTCCGCATTCGCGCCGAAGCCATCCGCTCCGCCCGCGAATTCATGGACGCGCAGGGTTACACGCTCACGGATGCACCCATGTTCACACCCGCGGCCTGCGAGGGCACCAGCACGCTTTTTGAAGTGAACTACATCGACGACCAAAAGGCTTACCTCACGCAGAGCGGCCAGCTGTACATCGAAGCCACGGCCATGGCCCTGGGCAAGGTTTACACGTTCGGCCCAACCTTCCGCGCGGAAAAATCCAAGACCCGCCGTCACCTCACCGAATTCTGGATGCTGGAGCCGGAAGCCGCCTACGCTGAACTGCCCGACATGATGGACCTTGGCGAAGGGCTGGTCAGCGCCATCGTCCAGGGCGTGGTGAAAAACAAACCGCGCGAACTCGAAGTCCTGAAGCGCGATATCAAGAAGCTTGAAAACATCAAGCCGCCCTTTCCGCGCATAACCTACGAGGAAGCCGTCGGCGTCCTACAGAAGAACGGCAACCCCGCCAAGTTTGGCGATGATTTCGGTGGCGACGAGGAAACCATCATTTCCAGCAGCTTTGACCGCCCGGTAATGGTTCACCACTACCCCACGGCTATCAAAGCCTTCTACATGCAGCCGGACCCACAGCGTCCCGATTTGGCACTCTCTTTCGACATGCTCGCGCCCGAAGGCTACGGCGAGATTATCGGCGGCAGCCAGCGTATCCACGACTACGACCTGCTCGTTAAACGCTTGAAAGAAAACAACTTACCAGTGGACTCCTTCCAGTGGTATTTGGACCTGCGGCGCTACGGCAGCGTACCCCACGCTGGCTTCGGCTTGGGCCTGGAGCGCACCGTAGCCTGGATCTGCGGCACCGAGCACATCCGCGAGGTCATCCCCTTCCCACGGATGATTTACCGGGTATATCCTTAATGCGGGGTAGTTGCGGGACCGTCGCCTCTGTTCCACCCAGCGGTTTCTAGATCAAAGAGAAGTGACTCGTGACTGGTAACTAGTGACTGGTGCGCGCGCCGCGCGGGGAATCGCCAGCCACCAATCACCAGTCACCAATCACGGAGCCTTTTCATGCCTCAAAAAGTTCGCATCATCGGCGTACCCATGGACCTCGGCGCCAGCCGCCGCGGCGTGGACATGGGACCCTCCGCCCTGCGCGTGGCGGGACTGCAGGCGCGCATCAAGCAGCTTGGCGTGCAGGTGGAAGACATTGGCAATATCTCCGTGAAGCAACCGGAAGAGATGCCCATCGGCGAAAAGCGCGCCAAATACGTCGAGGAAATCACGGATGCGTGCAAGGACCTCGGCACAGCTGTCCAGAAGGCGATCGAGGAAGGCTGGCTGCCGCTCGTACTGGGTGGAGATCATTCGATCGCCGCGGGATCGGTCGGCGGAGTTGCCGCGCACTTCAAGAAAGAAAAAAAGCAGATCGGTTGCATCTGGCTGGACGCCCACAGCGACATGAATTCTCCGGAAACTTCACCCTCCGGAAATGTGCACGGCATGCCTCTGGCCGGAATTCTCGGCTATGGCGTTCCCGAACTGTATGACCTGTTCGGCTACAAGCCCAAGATTGAACCGCAGAATGTGGTTCTCGTCGGCGTCCGCGATCTGGATTCCCACGAAAAGAAGTTCATCAAGAAGCTCGGCGTGAAAGCTTTCACCATGCGCGAAATTGACGAGCGCGGAATGCGGGAAGTGATGGCCGACGCCCTGAAATTTGCGATGGACGACACGGACGGCATCGCGGTCAGCCTGGATATGGACTTTGTGGATCCGAGCGACGCACCCGGCGTGGGCACGCCGGTGCGCGGCGGCGTCACCTATCGCGAAGCGCACCTTGCCATGGAAATGATCGCCGACAGCGAAGCCATGGTCTCGATGGAAGTCGTCGAAATCAACCCGGTCATTGACGAACACAACCGCACCGCACTTCTCGGCGTGGAACTCGTGCTTTCCGCGCTCGGCAAGAAAATCCTTTAGAACTCCCCGGAAAACCGCTCAAGCCAGGAGGGGCAAAGCATTAGGCATGGACTGGCTCCCGCCGTTTCAGTCTGGGCAGGGCCTTGATCGATTTTCCAGCCTTCTCTTCAGCAAGACGCAGGTCATAGAGGCTTTGGAGATTCAGCCAAAACTGGGCGCTGGTGCCGAAGAAATGAGCGAGGCGCAGAGCGGTATCGCCGGTGATGGAGCGAGTTCCGTTCAGAATTTGCGTGATGCGATTGGTCGGCACATTCATTTTGCGCGCGAGTTCCGCAGCGCTAAGGTCAAGCGCCTCCAGTTCTTCAGCCAGGTGTTCACCCGGATGGATTGCGGCGATAGCCATAAAAACTCTCCTAGTGATAATCCACAATCTCCACGTTTGACGGCCCGGGTGACCGGTCGAGCCATTCAAAGCACAAGCGCCATTGATCGTTAATGCGGATGCTGTACTGGCCTTTGCGGTCACCAAGTAGCGTTTCAAATCGATTGCCGGGCAGCGCAGCAAGGTCTCCGAGCGAGGTGGTTGCCTCCAATCGGTCCAGCTTCATCCGCGCGGAGCGCTCAAACCCGGAAAATGCCTTCACGAACTTCCCGCTGGCGAAGTCCCTCGTCCGCTTATCCCGGTAGCTGACGATCACTCGCAAAGAATAGCGAGAATTATGCGTTACGTCAAGCGTAACGAAACCTATAACTCAGGAACCTGTGGACGCGAAATGGCGAAAGGAGCAGTCACGGGCTTAAATCCAGAAAAGTCACCGCTCATGGCCTTTAAAACCACGAGGACTGATAGCCAGCCTGCGCCCCCGGCCGTTGCCGCTTCCGCAACGTCCGGGCGACTCCCCTTTTCCCTTTTTCGGAGTTTCCACTTATAACTGAGTTCTTAGTTAAAATGATTGCTTCCTCGGCCCAGCAAGACAGGAACGATTCGTGACCCTAGACAAACGGAAAAGACTCCGCGTTGGCGTGCTCTTTGGCGGCCGTTCCGGAGAACATGAAGTCTCCCTGGCCTCCGCCGCATCGGTGATTCGCGGCCTGGACCTGGACAAGTATGAACCGGTGCCCATCGGCATCACCAAGGATGGCCACTGGCTGGTCGGCGAGGGCGCGGCAAGACTGCTACCCGACATTCTGAAAGGCGGAAGGCGCGTCATGCTTACCGCCGACCCCACCGAAGCGGCCCTCGTGCCGCTCGATCGAGGCGCGGGCGCGCAGCGGTTCGACGTGATTTTTCCCGTGATGCACGGCACCTTTGGCGAGGACGGCACCATTCAGGGCATGCTGGAGCTTGCGGATATTCCCTTCGTCGGCGCGGGCGTTCTGGGCTCGGCGATCGGCATGGACAAGGATGTCTCGAAGCGCCTGTGTGAGGGCGCCGGGATTCCCGTTGTGCCGTGGGTTACCGTGTTTCGCTGGCGCTGGGAAAAAGAGCCGGCCGCGGTGCAGGCGGAAATCGAAGCGAAGTTTGAATATCCCGTTTTCGTTAAACCCGCGACGCTTGGCTCGTCCGTGGGTATGTCCAAAGTGCACAATTCCGAGGAGCTGGCCCCCGCACTGAATCTGGCGTGCGAGTTCGGCATGAAAATCCTGGTCGAAAAAGCCGTTAGCGCCCGCGAAATCGAAGTCTCCGTCCTCGGCAATCACGACCCGCAGGCGTCCGTGCCCGGCGAAATCATTCCGCACCGCGAATTCTACGATTACACAGCGAAATATCTGGAAGACGGAACGCAGCTTCTGATTCCGGCAGACTTAAAGCCTGCGCAGATGAAAAAGATTCAGGCGATGGCCGTCGAGGCCTTCCGCACGCTGGAACTTTCCGGAATGGCCCGCGTCGATTTCTTCCTCGAAAAGAAGGGCGGAAAAATGTTCCTGAACGAAGTGAACACGATTCCCGGCTTCACTTCGATCAGCATGTATCCCAAGTTGTGGGAAGCCTCGGGCATTTCCTTCCGCGAACTGATCGACAAGCTGATCGACCTTGCGTTGGAAATGCACCAAGAAAAGGCCCGCACCAAGTATGCGATTGAGCTGCCGGAAGGCTCCAGCGGCGCGCTTGCGGGATAGCGGCCCGCGCTTCGCGAGCTCGCGTTCGGCCAGCAAGGGAACCAATTCACAAAAACCGGCGTCCAATTAAATAGGGACTTTGCGGGCGTTCGCTTGCTCTTGTAACATTCTAGGGCAGCGCACAGTCTGCCTGGGATGTGAGTCATGCAGGTCGGAGACAACCGAATGTCGCTTCTTGAGCCACCGGTAGATAAACCGCAAAAGTCGCGCGTGATGCTGTTTACGGTTGCCGCCCTGGCGTTCACCCTCGCCGTGGTGCTGTGGTTCACATTCCGTTACTATCCCGAGAAAAAAGCGGCCGCGCGCTTTTTTGACGCCCTGGTTGCCGGAGACACGAACAAGGCCTACGAGTTGTGGAAGCCGTCGGAGACTTACAGGCTGAGCGATTTTACGGCCGATTGGGGACCCGGCGGATATTACGGGCCGGTGAAGAGTTACAAAATCATGGGCGCAAAAGCGCCGAAGAAGAGCGACTCGATCGAGGTGGATGTGGCGATCAGCCCGTTTTCTCCGATGCCGGATGCCTCGGATGGCGAGAAGAGCCGCAAGACGAAGGTCGTCCCGCTGTGGATTTTGCCCTCCGACAAATCGATCAGCTTCCCGCCGTAGCTCTTTCTTGCTGTGAATCACGTCTCTGGATTACTTTGCTAGGATGAAACTGGGATGGCCAAGCCAACGATGAAGGTCTACGCGTGAATTTCGTCGAGCGCCCCGGCAAGTTCGTCCGGCGAAACGCTCGCCGTTCCCAGCTTGCCGACGACGACGCCAGCAGCCGTGTTGGCTAGTAGCGCCGCATCCGGCAGCGGCGCCCCCGCGGCAACGGCCAGCGACAACACGCTCAAAACCGTGTCCCCCGCGCCGGTGACGTCAAAAACCTGGCGGCCTGTTGCACCGCGATCAATGCCCGGCTGCCCGACGCGCGCATAGGTCACTTCAAAACTTGTCGCCGGAATGTGCAGGTGCCTTGGCGAAACTTCTTCAAAAATGGTCATTCCCTGCCCGCCACGGGTGATGACTACAGCCGCGCAACCAAAATGCGGAAGCAGGGCCCGGCCGGCTTCTTCCACGGACTTCTCATCGGGAAGCGTGCGGCCCACATAATGGCCTGCTTCCTTGGCGTTGCACACAATCACGCGAGCGCCCCGATACGCGTACAGCCGCGAAGTCTTGGGCTTTACGAACACCGGAACTTTCAGCTGGTGCGCAGCGCTGAGCACGCGGTCGGCAAACGCGTCCCCGAGCAGTCCTTTGTCGTAATCGGAAAGCACCAGTCCATCAAGCTTTCGCAGCGAAGCGACCAGGATGCGAAATAGCTTTTCCTCTGTCTGCGGGGCAACCGGATCGCGGCGCTCGTGATCGATGCGCACGATCTGCTGGTGCCGCGCGATGATGCGCGTCTTGAGCGTCGTGACTCGATCCGCATCGGCGATGATTCCCCGGTCGCCGATGCCCAGCCTGCGCAGGCAAACGTGGAGTGCCGCGCCGGCTTCATCGGTGGAAATCCTCTTTGCGTTCGCGCCGCGGCCCGATTTTTTTCGCGCGCCGACTACGCCAAAAGTTTCCACCTGTGCGCCAAGCGCGGCGATGTTGACGGCCACGTTGCCAGCCCCGCCGGGGCAATCCTGCTCCGACACATAATCGACAACGGGCACAGGAGCTTCTGGCGAGAGGCGATTCGCGTTTCCCCAGACGTAACGATCCAGCATCAGGTCGCCAAGAACGCCGATGCGCAGTTTGCGGAAGCGCGGCAAAAGGCGCTTGAGCCGAGGGACGCTATTTGCAATTTGCAATTTCATGTCAGCCGGCAGGCCAGGAGTCATTCGGGTGCGATGGTGGCTTCTTCGGGAAGCATCACGGGAATGCCGTCGCGCACGGGATAAAAACGCCTGCACGCCTCGCATTTGAAGCCGGAGTTGTCCGGAGCAGCTCGCAGGGGTTTCTTGCACACCGGGCAGACGAGGATGGCCAGAACTTCCTTGGGGATTTGCATGAAGGTCTCCAAAAGCTGAAAGAAAACTCTAGCAGAGGATGAGCGGAGTGGCCAGTGGCTGAAGCGTCCTGAATCCTCGGAATTGGCCCGGGCATTAAACCGCAACGTTTTGGGTAGCCGGGATGGACGCCTCGATGCTGGTGCCACCGCCCGGCCGCGAGTGGACGAACAGTTCTCCGCCCATGCTGCGCAGCCGCTCCTCCATGCTCAGGAGTCCCAACCCCTGCGAAGCTTCCGCTGAAGTCGGATCAAAGCCGCTGCCCCGGTCCGAAATCCGCAGGCGCAGCAAGCCGGAAATTTCATCGAGTTCGACAATCGCTTCCCGGCACCCGCTGTGCTTGTGGACGTTTCGAATCGCTTCCTGGGCCACGCGGAAGAGGCACAGGGAAGCTTCCTCGGCAACTTTGCAGGTCAGGCAGGCGCTGGTGAATTCGATGCGCATGGAATTGCGGTTGGCGAATTCCCGGCAAAAATTATTCAGCGCGGGGGCCAGGCCCAGCAATTCCACCTGGGAAGGATGCAAGCGGCGGGAGACGTTGTGGACATCCGAAGTGATCTCGCCGGCGGTCCGCACCAACGCTTCCAGTTCATTGGAAAATGCCAATCCGTCGTGCTGCGAGGCAAGCTTCATCTGCTCCAGATCGATGGTCAGCAGGGCCAGCCGCTGGCCGATATCGTCATGGAGGTCCCTGGCGATACGCGACCGCTCTTCCTCTTGCGTCCGCGTAAGCCGGTTGCGCAGTGCCTGCAGCTTTTCCTCCGAGCGGCGACGCTCGGTGATGTCCTGGTAGATGGCGAACGCTCCGACAAACGTTTCTCCGGAGTAAACGCGGATGCCGTGCAACTCCACGTCGATTAGCGTGCCGTCTCTTCTGCGGCGTTGTGCGGTCGCATGGACGACTCCACCGCCGAGAACCGCAAACGTCATGCGGTTGGCCCCTTCCAGGTCATGCGACGCAATGATGTTGTCGATATCCTGGCCCTGCAATTCATTTTGCGAATAGTGAAACATGCGCTCGAATGCCGGATTGCAGAACACCACGCGATTCCGCTCGTCCTTGGTCACAATGCCCAGCGGGCTGTTAGCGATCAACGCATCCAGATACATGGTGCGTTCCAATAGCTGCTGCTCCGCGCGCTTGATCGCGGTGATATCGAATGCCGTCGCCAGAATGGCGGGTTTTCCTTCGAAATTCGTGCGTGCGCCGGAAAAATCCAGCCAGCGCACATCGCCGGATTTCGCGTGGATCTTGAACTGGTAGCGAGGCTCGGGATTCTCCCCGCGGAGACGCGCGTTGGAGCGCTGTTGACCCATGGCGCGAAATTCCGGATCCACCAGGAGCCACGGGTTCATGGAAAAAAGCTCTTCCCTAGAGTAACCGCTGAGGCTTTCCGCGTACCGATTGACGTAGACGAGTCTTTCGCCCTGCAATATCCAGATGGCGCAGGGAGCCGTCTCGGCAACCAGACGGAATTTCGTCTCGCTTTCGCGCAACGCGTCTTCGGTCAACTTGTGCGCGGTCAGATCCACAAAGCTGACGAGATAGGAATCCCCCACGCGCGACAAGTAAAATTCGATTTCGCGGGTGCTGCCGTCTTTGCACCGCACTCTCGCGCTCACGGGTTGCGATTCGCCCTGCCCATCGTTCACGCGTTGCACCAACTCCCGCCATTGCTCCCGGACCACTTTCCGGTAATCCGGATCTGGATAAGCGAGTGGCCACCAGTGCCCGACGTCAGGCACTTCCTCGGTGGTATATCCGAATAGTTCCAGATACTTTCGGTTGGCAAGCTCGATCCGTTGGTCCCAAACCCGCGAAATCAAGATCGCGACCGGTGAGCCATGAAGCATTTGCAGGATGCGCTCTTCGCTGGCTCGCAAGGCGAGTTCCGCTCGCTGGCGTTCATTAATTTCCGCTTGGAGCTCCACGTTATTAACGGCCAATCCCAGGCGGCGCCGCTCGCTGACTTCCAGGTCACGTTCCGTCGATTGAGACTGCTCCACCAACAGCAGAATCATTCCCAGGCAAATGCCGCAAATGTGGACCAGGTCCAGGAAAAATAGCGGCGATCCGAGCAGAGCCTGAACGTAATCGATCGGGTTGGGGGTGATTTCGGTCCCGCTGCCGAAATACTTGCGGAGGATGCCGACAAAATCGATAGTGTAGGAAACCTGGTCCATCGCGTAGAACATGCAGAATGCGCCGGACATCAGCGCGGCCCAGGATCCTTTTCTGCGCCACTGCCCGAAAAAAACAACGCAGCAGTAGCCGAGCGCCGCCACCATGGTCAGAGTTCGCGGCAGATTGCGGGCGGCGAAGCTCACGTCCCGATGCGAACGCAAGACAAAGCCGACCCAGAATGCCACCACGGACAGCGCGAGGGTTATCCAAAGTCCGGCCCGGAACATTTTTTGCAAGGAGCGATCTGGAACGCTCCAACTGAGGCCGCCCAGCGCCAGCAGCAACGACTGCAAGACTCCGAAAACAAGGACGGCCACCAACAAGGTGATTTTCAGGGGCGTCCAGTCGGGGCCAACCTGGACCGACTCGATGGCCGCGGCCAAAAAAAGTGCCGAACATGTCCACGCCCAGGCCCACCAGCGGAAAAACTCCACTTTTCTCAGGCGCTGGTAGAGAGCCCAGAGCAGAACGGCGAGGAAGATGGTGATCAGCAGTTGAACGTGTACCGATTGGAAAGAGGGGTGCGGGCTGCTGTTCATCGGTAAGAGCTCTATCGAATGAAATTACTGCAACAAATTCTCTGATTTTTCGGAATATTGGACTTGCGGAAGTGTACCGCAATCAACCGGCATTTGCATGTGAAGTGGTTCGCAACCAGGGCCAGGTCAGAGCCAGCGCCATCAGCAGCGCCAGGGCTGGATCGCACGGATGCCGCAGCCGCAGAGAAACTTGCGTCATGTAATACACCAGTGGAAAGGCCAAGGGATAAGCAGCGACCGGCAGCAAGAACCACCGGCGGATGAAGAAGAGACAGGCGAGTCCAGCGGCGACGCCGAGCACGGTTAGTGCGTTCCAAATAAGGATGAACCGCGCGAGATCGGAATCGGCCCGCTGAAAGTCCCGCCACGGAGCGGGAGTTCCCATCCAAACCGCGACCGCGCGCCTGGCCGCAAGCTGAAGGGCAAGCGCAGGATGTGTGCGGATAAATTCCTTCGCGGCGCGCCCTTTTTGTTCCAGGTAGGAAGCTTCCCCCGATTGGGAGTACCGATGTATCTCCTCGTACCGTGTGATGCGATTCAGTTGACGGGAGTGCGGATCGTAAATCGGATTGTTCCCCATCCATAGCTCGAAGGGAAGGTCCGAGCGGATCGGGATGAATCGATGAAACTGGACGGCGTTGCGAACGGTCCACGGGATGCAGACGAGAATCGCCAGGCAAAGGACCATCGTGATATCACGAATTCGTTGAAGCCGCGAGGAACTCATCCGGAGATAAATCCACAGAAGCAGGAATGGAAGTACGGCCCCGAGCGCGGGATTTACAAGCAGGCAAAAACCCCAGAAAAGGCCGTACAGAATAAAATTTCGCTGACGGGGATCGTCGGCCAAGCGAAAAGCGGCCCAGAGAAGCGTGATCGCCAGAAATGCGGAGAGCGAAGTCTCCCAAATCCATTCGAACGGGATGAGAATGCCGCTGGGAAACACGGCCCAGAGCCATCCGGCCGTGGCGGCAGTGGCGCGATTTCCAATCCGCAGTGCTGTGAGCGAAAGCGGTAAACAGACGAGAGCCGAAAAAACACAGTTAAACAACGCCGCCACATAAAAGGAAGCGACCGTGAAGGTGCCGAAGAGTTTGAAGATACCCGCGAGAAAAAATGGATAGACCGGAGCAAGCCAGGCTGTCGGCCCCGTCGGCTGGTTATACAAGCAGCAGAATCCCTGGCCTTGGGCGAGTGCGGCGGCGACGCTTCCAGCTTCATTCTGAAAGGGTACGGTGGCCAGCGCTTCGGCGGGAACTTGATGCGCCTCATAAAACAGAAAGCTCACCCGGAGCAACAGGGCAACACAGAAAATCAACCACGGCGAGGAAATCAGCGGCTGGAATGGGAATTTCACCAAAGAGAGGATAACCCCGGGAAGCGATGGCGCCCAAGCGAAAGACTAAAGAGATTCCACGCGCCAGAGCAACCGCGCCGAAAACGAGGTGTGCTGCATGAAATCCGGGCGCCACACCGCCAGGATTTGCGAACCCTGATAGACCCGCTCGAATCCGCCTTCGGATTCCGACACGGTTTCAATCGGCGCAACCCAGAATTCCTGTGAGCCCGGCGCGTGCAGCGTGACTCGGATCTTCTGCCAGCCGTCCTCCACCCGCAGCAGCGGCGACGGCAGCACACCGGAAAAGCGCAAGTTTTGCGGGCCGGCCGGGGTTTCGAAAAAGCGGTCCCCATTGGCTGGCGCCAGAAAGTTAATCACCGATTCCAGCCCCAGGGCGAGCGGACGCGACAACGGAGCGGAAAGCGTAATCGAAAGATCGCAGCTCACCTCGCATCCCTGCGGGGTCGGGCCGAAAAGAAAGAGCTTCGTGACCGATAGCCGCGGAACCTTGCCGCCTTCCACGGCATATTCGGGAAGCTCGCACGCAAACTGCAAGTCCGCATAGTTTGCCGAAGAAGCGTGCAAGAGGTAAGAGCCGGAGGCTGCCGCGCCGGCCTCCTTCAATCGCAACTCCTCATAATCCGCCTGCGTCTGCGCCGGATCGAAAAGAAACGAGCGAAACGCATGACGCGGATAGCGATCGTAGCGCAGGAACCTCTCGAGGTTCGGCTCTTTCACCAGCACCTGGTCGTGGATGGAAACCGCGCCGCCTTCAGCGGGTTTCGCAACGGCGGCTTCCCGGAGCCTGGTGTGGTACGCCTCGGGACGCCGGATGACCGAATTGATCAGCGTGGCGCTTGCCGGACGGAAATCAAAAAATGCAATGGTGGCGCCGTCGGAGAGCTTCAACAAGGCCTGGAACTCCGGCGCGCTGAAAAGGATTTCCGCGGCCCCGTCGGCATCGTAATCCACCAGTTCCACGCGCGGCATCAGCCCGCCCGGCGTGAGCTGGTCGGCCAGCGCCTCCGCCCGGATCAGATTGCGCCAGATTTCCGTGCGCAGGTGCGGCGCGTAAATCCCCCCAAAAACGCCGTGCCAGTACGCATCATTCCCCTGCCCGCGCAGCACACGGTCCCGCGCCTCTTGATTTTGAGCTGCGTATTCGACGCTGGTTCGCCGCGTGGGAATCGACGCAACGGCCGCGGATGCCCGCAGCATTTTCTTGTGCAGCAGGTTGGCCTCCGGATACTTGCGGAAGAATCCGCGCCAGGAACCTCCCCGCAGAAATGCCAAAACCTCCGGCCGCGATGCGAATTCTTTTTCCAGCGCAAAGAATTTTTGCCGAGTGTTGGTCGGCAGCACCCACTCCATCATCTCCGCGTAAGAAGCGGCAGGCAGATCGGCGCGGCCCAGCGGCAGATGCGTGGACATAAACTCCCCGGGCGTCACCGTCTTCAGCCAGGAAGAATTCTCTTCGAGCGCGGTGAGAAATTCCTCCAGCCAGCCGTCCGTGTAGCAGTGCTTGAACGTGCCGGGCCAGCAGCCAAATTTTTCCATGTCGTCGCCAAAAGCGGCGGCGCCGCCCGGATGCACCTTTGCGGCCTTCTCAAGGAAAGTAATCGTTTCCGCGGGCTTGCGAAACGGGATCAGGTAACGCAGATCTTTCAGCCCGGGAAACAGCCAGACGGACTTGCCACGATCCTCGGCGATGTATGCTCCAAAAAGCTCTTCCGCTTCGAAGCCAGCAGCGATGAACGGCAGGTCGTCCACCAGCGTGTACGCCACATTCGCCTCCGCCAATGGACCTGGAAGCTGCGGCTCCCACACCCGCTCGGCAAGCCACGCTCCGGTGGGACGTTTGCCAAAATGTTTTTCGATATAGCATGCCAGGCGATTCAGCTGCTCCACCTGATCCGTGGTGGGAATCGAAATCAGAATCGGCTCGTAGAATCCGCCGCCGATCAGCTCCACGCGGCCAACGGCCACCAGTTTGCGAAGGCGATCGAAATATTCGGGATGATTCTTCTCAATCCACAAGAGCAGGGGGCCGGAATAGTGTAGCGCCAGCCGCACTCCCGGATGCTTTTCAATCATAGCGAGGAAGGGGTCGTAGGAGGTGCGAAAGCACTCCTCAAAGACGTGCTCGAAATTTCCCGCCGGCTGGTGGGCGTGAACAATCAGCAGAAGATGGAATGGAGGGCGAGGCTCGGGCATCAGGTTCACATTCCATAGTACCGCGAGATACCGCAAACGTTGAATCGAAGAGCAGGTGGGACCGATTCATCTTTTGCTACTTGGATGAGCTGTGCCCCTTGACCCAGTCCACAATCAGAGCAAGCGCGTCGGGCGAAAATGTCTCTTCGATCGCGGCGTATTCGGCCGGGGTGCCCGTATAGGCATGCTGGAACAGATGATTCAGCTCTGGTAGCTCTCGAGTTTCCGCCTGAGTGTTCATCGAATCGTGCAACGCTTTCTGAAGCGGTGGCAGGTTCGCTTTCGGCGCGACCTGCAGATCCTTTTGGCCGTAAAGTGCCAACACAGGGCAATTCACCGCTTTCAGGTTGGGCAAGGGGTCGTAGTCCAGGAAAAACCGGAACCAGGGAGACGCGAGCATGCGAAGTTGCGTTTCGAGTGCAGCGGGAGGAAGCGCGGCGTCCAGGCCGGTTTCCTTCACCAGCGCCACCAGCTTTTCGGCCAGCGCGTTGGGGTCATTCTCTTTGCGCACCAACGCATAAGCGGCCTGATCGAATCCGAGGCTGGCCTCGAGTTGTTCGTCGCTTAATCCGCCGACGCGACCAATCAACTCGGACTGATTGAGCAGCGTCTTCTCGCCGGTGGTTGCGGGGGCAGCCAGCAGCACCAGCCACTTCACTTCTTTTGAATGGCCTGCCATATAGGGGGCAATAATCGCGCCTTCGCTGTGGCCGATCAGCCCAATCCTCGAGCTGTCAATTTCCTTGCGAGACTTCAGAAACGCCAGCGCCGACTGCGCGTCCGCCGCCAGATCCATTGTCGTGGCGGTGTCCGGATTGCCGGTGGATTTGCCGACGCCGCGCTTGTCGTAGCGCAGCACGGCAATTCCCTTCCGCGTCAGCGAGTCAGCAATCAGCAGAAATGGCCTGTGCGTGGCCAGAGACTCGTCACGATCCTGTGGCCCGGATCCTGCAATGAGCAGGACTGCGGGAAATGGTCCATCGCCCTTGGGCAGGGTCAAAGTTCCCGCCAAAATATTTCCTTGCGCGCTACCGCCGAAGGTCACTTCCTCTTCGACATAGGGGAACGGCCTCACGGGCGTTTGCGGGCGCCGCAATTCCAGCGTCTGGTCCGAACGATTGAAGTCCAGCGGCAGATTGTCCGCGCTGGTCTGCGACCATTTGCCGGCTATCGCATTTTTTGCCGGGTTCAAGGTGCCCTCGTAAACACCGGCAACGGACGGAATTTCGAAATGAAAGACCGGATCTTTCAACGTGACGTGATTGGCGGGCAGGCCGGTTACGCCCTGGTCCAGGCTATCGAGCGCGGCAATCAGCAAGCCTTCCGTGTCGTGAGAAATGTGCAACTGGAATCGCAGCCGCATTCCGTGCGTTTCCACAGCGCCTTGCCAAAGGCCTTCGACGGGAAAAATTGAGTCGCCGGGCTTTCGCGCCACGGCTCCGGTCTCACGCTGAAATATCAGTGGAATAGACACGTTGCCCTGGGACCAGCTTCCATGAATGATTTCGTGGTCTGGAGAAACCTTGCCTTCAAAGCGCGCGCCCACCGAAGTGAGCTCCAATTTCAAATTGAAGTTTGCGAACGAAACCGAACTCGCTTCGATGGCGAAGACGCCTTGTTCCAGGCTGTCCAGCGTGGCGCGCAGCGAGCCATTTGTACCCTTGGAGAGATGCAGAAGCAAATGAAGCTGCGCCTCGCCCGCCTGCAGCGTGCCGGAATATGTGCCCTGCGGAACGCCAGCCAGTTGCGCCGCCGCCCCACCCGCGCCCGGAAGCAGCAGCAACGTAAAGAACACCGAGAGTTTTGTTAGAAGTCGGCGCAAGGATTCTCCTCGAACGGCACCTGGCCTGCCATCGAATTGGATGTGGACTAACGGCAAAAGGCGGCCTCATGGGTATGTTCCCGGCTGCGCGTGTGGCGAGGTGAAAAAAAGAGCCCCGGATTTCCGGGGCCCTCTAAACCAAAAATCTGCCCAGTTTTGGCTGGCTGCGCTTACTTCTTGGCGTACCAATCGGCGTTCATCGCCGTGAACTGCTGCCACTTCTCCGGAAGATCTTCCAATGCGAAAATCGCGGTCACCGGGCACACCGGGACGCAAGCGCCGCAATCAATGCATTCCACGGGATTGATGTACAGCATTGTCTCGTTCTGGTAGGGAGGCTCGTCCTTGCGCGGGTGGATGCAGTCCACCGGACAGACATCAACACACGCCGTGTCTTTGGTGTTGATGCAAGGTTCGGCAATCACATAGGCCATGCAAACTCTCCTTTGCTTCGGGTAGCGGGCCGGAGTTCGCTTACGTAACGCAGCCGGCGATAGTCCAATAAACTTGGCGCTGCCTGGTCACAAGCAGCATCAAATCCATTCTACGCGGTACTCCCTGGATTCTCAACCGGCCAGGAAAGGCTAGAATGAGAGGAAGAGGGAAAACCATGAAACTCAGATTTGCACTGGCGGGATTGCTGGTGATGGCAGGCTTGGCCCTAGTTGCGGCGCAAACGTCGGCTCCGAAGGACCCGGAACTGATTGACATCCAGGGTTACCAGAAACTTCTCCAGCAATATAAAGGGAAGCCCTTGCTGGTCACGTTCTGGGCCACCTGGTGCGAGCCCTGCCGCGACGAATATCCGATGCTGAACGAACTTGCCAAGCAGTATGCCCCGCAAGGGCTGAAAGTTGTGGGCGTCAGCCTGGACCAGGACGGCGACCTCATCCTGATGCGGCGCTTCCTTGCGCGTTACAAGCCCGTTTTCCCAAACTATCGCAAGAAAAAGGGCGAAGAAGACGCTTTCGTGCAAGCGGTTTTCTCCGGATGGAACGGCTCGCTTCCCGCTTCCGTTTTCTATGCGAAGGACGGCCAGCAGGTCGGCCACTTTGTGGGCGCCGGCGACCACGACACCTACGAGGCAGCGATCAAGATGCTGCTCTCGAAATAGCAGGTTATTGGAAGTTTACAAACGCACTTTGACATCATTGGCGAGCGCAAATGTAGTGGCCCGTCTTAAGACCGGCCACTACAAAAACAAAGAAAAGAAAAAGCGGATCCCTCGCTGCGCTCGGGATGACAACTCGTCGGCACTTTTTTGCAACCTATTCCTACTTGCCAAGGAGATTTCCATGCTTGATTTGAAGGGCAACAGAATCATCTATTTCGGGCACAGCACGTTTGGCCTGACCACGCCCGGCGGCCAATTCGCAATCATCGACCCGTTTGTTATGTCCAATCCGCGCTGCCCGGAAAATCTGAAAAAGTTGACGCGGCTCGAGGCCATTTTCATCACTCACGGCCACACGGATCATATTGGCGACCTGCTTGCTTTGGCGAAGCAGTTCAAGCCCAAAGTTGTCGCCACGTTTGAAACTTATCTTTGGCTCGAGTCCAAGAAAACCGGCGCACAATGCCTGCCCGGCAATAAAGGCGGCTCACAAAAAGTAGGTGATTTTGAGATCACCATGACCAACGCCTTCCACTCCAATTCCATCGAAGACAACGGCGAGCGCATTTACGGCGGCGAGGCCGGCGGCTATATTGTCAAACTTCCGGGCGGCGTAACTCTCTATCACGCCGGAGACACCGCGGTTTTTGGCGACATGAAGCTCATCGGCGAAATTTACAAACCGGACATCGCGATGCTGCCGATCGGCGACGTCTTCACCATGGGCCCTCGCGAGGCGGCCGTCGCCACTCGCTTGCTTGGCGTGAAACACGTCATTCCCATGCACTACGCCACTTTCCCGATGCTGACGGGGACACCGGAAGGACTGCGGGCCGAGGCGAAGGACATCGCAGGCCTCACCGTTCATGCGATGAATCCGGGGGAATTGTTGGGATGAACGGGTTGAAGAGTTAGAGAGTTGAAAAGTCCAAAAGTTCAAGAGTTAAAGAAGAGGAGTGTCGGGATCTTTGCTGCTTAGGCGCGCAGGAAGTTGCGCACGAAGAAGATCAGATTCGCGGGGCGTTCCGCGAGCCGCCGCATCACATAAGGAAACCAGTCGCGGCCATACGGAATGTAAATGCGCAGGCGATAGCCGTCGCGCACCAATTGGCGTTGGAGATCGGTGCGAATCCCATAAAGCATCTGGAACTCGAAGTCGTCCTTGGAAATCTGCTTTTCGGCCGCCCAGCGAATTGTTGCCGCGATCATTTTCGGATCGTGCGTCGCAATTCCGTGATAAAAACCGCTCGGCAGCAGCATGCGCATCAGGCGCGTGTAGTTGCCATCCACATCGGCTTTCCTCGGATAAGCGACCTCTACGTCCTCCTTGTAGGCGCCTTTGCACAGGCGGATGCGGCAGCCGACGGAGAGGAGATCGTTGACGTCACTTTCGCTGCGGTAAAGATACGACTGGATCACGGTGCCGACGGCCGGCGTTTGCGCACGAACGCGTTTCACCAGGTCCACGGTGCGCTGGGTATACGCGGAGCCTTCCATGTCAATGCGCAGAAAGCTGTCGTTCGCCGCGGCTCGCTCGGCGATCGACAGCACCAGGCCTTCGCAGAATTCGGCGGAAATATCCAAGCCCAATTGGGTCAGTTTGCAGGAAACGTTGGCGTGCAGACGTTCCTGGGCGATGCGGTCGAAAATCTCCAGATAGGCATCCCGCGCCTTCTGGGCGTCGGCGGTGGTGCTGACGTTTTCGCCCAAGTAGTCGAGGGTGGCGTGCATTCCCGCATCATTGCAAGTGCGCGCTACTTGCAGCGCCTCTTCGAGGGTTTCGCCGGCGACAAAGCGGTGAGACATCCGGCGCGTCGTAGCGTTGGTGGTGACCCAGTGGGCAAAACTTTTGCTTTCGGAGAACTTCAGAAGGATCGAACGCAACATGGACCATTCGATTATGCCCGGAGTTGCGCCGGGAGGCCAGTCGCGCGCTAGTCTTTGTGCCCTTCGAGGAACTTTTCCGCGTCCAGGGCGGCCATGCAACCGGACCCGGCGGCGGTTACTGCCTGGCGGTAGCGGTGATCCTGAACGTCGCCCGCCACAAACACACCGGGGACATTGGTCAGGGTTCCGTGGCGCGGAATGATGTAGCCGTTTTCGTCCGTGTCGAGCTTGCCGCGAAACGCCACGGAATTCGGGGTGTGCCCGATGGCCACGAAAATACCGTGCAGTTCGATTTCCCGCTTCTCGCCGGTTTTGGCGTGCTTCAAGCGTACACCGGTGACCACTTTTTCAGGAGAAAGAATCTCTTCCACCACATACGGCGTTACAAACTCCACTTTTTCGTTGGCCCGAGCCCGGTCAATCATGATTTTCGATGCGCGAAACTCATCCCGCCGGTGGATCAGGTACACTCGGCTGGCGTAGCGCGAAAGAAAATTGGCTTCTTCCATCGCCGAGTCGCCGCCACCCACAACGGCCAGCGGTTTGCCGCGGAAAAAATATCCGTCGCAGGTGGCGCAAGTGGACAAACCGCGCCCGATCAGTTCCTTTTCGCCCTCTAATCCGAGCAACCGCGCCGTGGCACCCGCGGCCACGATCACCGATTGCGATTCGTACGTGTCTTTTCCCGCGGTAATTTTGAACGGGCGCTTCGTCAGATCCACTTCCGTCACCGCCCCGGCCTTGAATTCCGCGCCGAAGCGCTGCGCCTGCTTGCGCATGTTTTCGATAAGCTCCGGCCCCATGATTCCGTCGGGAAAACCGGGATAGTTCTCCACGTGCGTGGTCAAGGAAAGCTGCCCACCGGGCTCATGGCCGTCCAAGACGAGGGGCTTCAGATTGGCACGCGCCGTATAAATCGCTGCGGTCAGCCCGGCACATCCACTCCCGATGATTACCACATTGTGCATTAGAAAAAGCTCCATCCCTTAGATTCGGAAAGCCAGGCTGGCGGTACACGGGCCAGAAGGTACGAGTCGAAGATTGTAGCATTGTCGCCACAGCAACGCGGCGTGAAGTGGCGTCGCGCAAGTCCCTCATTGCAGCCTGGATGTTGCCGCCGAGGGCCGTTGCGCGATTCAGTGGCAAAATTCCAATGAAACGGCCAATTTGGCGGCCCGTCTAACATGCCCGAAGCTGGACGCGGCAAGACGTCCCTTTTAGAGTGGAGACGCGCTGGAAAGTTACGCCGCCAAGGAGAAGTCATGGACCCCCGCTACCCCGTTGGAAAATTTGAGATGCCAACCGCCACCACCCCCGCGCTGCGTCAGGCCGCGATTGAACAAATCGCCGGCGCCCCGGCGAAAGTACGCTCGGCTGTCTCCGGACTCACCGACGCGCAACTCGAGACTCCTTACCGCGAAGGCGGCTGGACCGTACGCCAGGTGGTTCACCACATTGCCGACAGCCATATGAACGCCTACGTACGGCTGCGGCTCGCGCTGACTGAAACCGAGCCCCCCATCCGCGCGTACCAGGAAGCCGACTGGGCGCGGCTGGAAGATGCGCAACACGCACCGGTCGAAATTTCGCTCAAGCTACTGGAACCGCTGCACGACCGCTGGGTTCGCCTGCTGAGGACGGTCACGCCGGAGCAATACGCCCGGCCGCTCCGCCATTCCGAATCCGGCCTGAAGAATGTGGATTGGTTGCTCTTTTTGTACGCGTGGCACGGCCGGCATCACACCGCGCACATCACCGAACTTCGCAAGCAAAAAGGCTGGAACTAATTCATTCAACCTTGCGATGAATCCGGCCGCACCTGTTGCAGCCGCTCCAGAATTTCCTGCTTAACTCTGGCATCGTTCCGCAATTTCATTGCGGGTCGCCGCGTTTGCTTTGCTTTCCGGAAAAACAGTAACATACGAAGTACAGCAAAAAGGAGAGCACATGGCGCGACCCGCAGGGACTTACGCAATTTTTGAAACTTCGATGGGAAATATTGTTTGCAGGCTGTTTGAAAAAGAAACACCGAAGACGGTTGAAAATTTCATAGGCCTCGCCGAAGGCACCAAGGAATTCAAGGACCCGATCAGCGGCAAAAAAGAGAAGAGGCCTTACTACGACGGCCTGATTTTTCACCGCGTGATTCCGGATTTCATGATTCAGGGCGGCTGCCCGCAGGGCGACGGCCGCGGCGGCCCGGGCTATCAATTCGGTGATGAGTTCCACCCAAGCCTGCGCCATTCGAAGGCTGGAAAACTCTCGATGGCCAACGCCGGCCCGGGCACCAACGGTAGCCAGTTTTTCATCACCGTGGCGGCCACGCCGCACCTCGATAACCGTCACTCGATCTTCGGGGAGGTCGTGGAGGGCCAGGACATCGCCGATAAAATCTCCAAAACCTCGCGCGACGGGATGGACCGGCCGCGCGTTCCCGTCACAATGAAGGTTCGGATCGAACGCGTTTCTTAAGCTTTGAGGTTGCATGCTCTCGCCCGCACGCCTAACGCAATTGCTGATGGAATTTGTTTTTCTGATGCTGGGCGCGCTGGTGATTTGGCTTGCTGCCAACGGACGAATCTATTTCGATCGCCATGGCGTGGCCTGGCTGGTCCTCAGCGTGGCGCTGATTGCGTGGGGCCTGTTGGCGCTGGCCAAGCCCGGGGAATTCTGGGCCAAGTGGCAGAAATGGAATCGCGGGGGTTCCCTTGTCCTGCTCGGGGTGGTGATGCTGGCCATCTCCCGCGTCCCGTTTGATTGGGTCGTAAAACTCCTCGCGGCAGCCGGCGTAGTCCTTGTCGCGCGCGGCATCCTCGGCTCCCTCCTGATTTTGCGGCAACGCTAGCTTCTCTTCGGCTATAATGCCGGGCATTCAACGCTTCCCTCCGCTCGGGGAAGACCTGCCTGCGAACGGCTTTGCCCCGTTCGCATCTTCGAAGAGGAGAACTATCGTGTTCAAAGAATTCAAGGAATTCGCAATGCGTGGCAGTGTCCTGGACCTGGCCGTCGGCGTCATCATCGGCGCAGCCTTCGGAAAAATTGTTTCTTCGCTAGTCGACGACATTCTTATGCCCCCCATCGGCCAGCTTCTTAGAGGAGTAAATTTTGCTGATTTGTTCATAAGCTTGAGCGGCACCCACTTCGACAAGCTGAAGGACGCGAAGGCTGCGGGCGCGGCAACACTCAATTATGGCAATTTCATCAACACCGTCATCAACTTCCTGATCGTAGCCTTCATCATTTTCGTCGTGGTACGCATCGTCAACCGCTGGATGCCCAAGCCCCCGCCGCCGGTCACAACAAAAGATTGCCCGCAATGCGCGATGGCGATTCCCCTGGCCGCAAAAAAGTGCGGGCATTGCACCAGCGCGGTGTAGGAGCAGCTCACACTAGACGGCGAGTCCTCGCCCGAGCTTTCTTCAGGGGCTAAAAGCCCATATTCTCCGTTGCTTTTGCGTCAGGGCTAAAGTCACGACCTCCTAAAACCATTTACGAAGATGGCGCCGGCACGCGGAAAATGTCGGCGCGCCGACATTTAAAGTAAAACTTGAAGCTTATTCTGTTTGGTTAACGGAATATCGGAGAGAAATTTCAAGTTGCGGAAAGAAGAGTGGTTAGGAATCTGGAGCACGAACTAGTACGAGTAAAATGTCTCGTCCGAACGTCTCGTTATGAGAACGACATCCTAAAGCGACGGGGGCTTCTGCTTGACGTTGGATTGCAGGTGCGCCTTCAGCCGGGTAATCACGGCTTCTTCCTGGCCTTCTTCGACTTCTTTCATTACCTCTTCCAGCGCAAAATGCACCACATCGTGGTGATGCAATTCCAGCGGGGCCGCGGACTCGCTGAAACGCAGCCACAGGCGGTGCAGCAGGTTTACTTCATTGGCGGTCAGGTTCGGCGCGTGCGGCCCAAGGACTTTGTAGACCTTGTCGCCGTTTGCCATGTGAATTTCCAAGTTGAACTGGGGCTTCGGGTCGCCGAGTTTTTCCCACGCGTCGCCCAAATGGCGCGCCTGCTCTTCCGTCGCCTCCTTGGGCGAATGGCCCAGAACAATCGTGCTCGATTGCAGAGAAGTCGCGGCGCTCAGGATCGCGTCCCAAAGATCGTTCGCCGCCACCACCGCCAGGCGGATCGTTTTGCCGCGCTTTTCCGCAATCGACAAAGCCTGGGAGAAGAGCTGTTGCTCAATGCTGCCAAACAATTGTTCCGCTTCCAGGTCGTACTCGCCGGAGGCGGCGCGTCGCAACAAGCGCACGTGGAGCACCACGACGTCCCGCCGCGAAGGCTTCACGCGGTCCAGTACATTTCCCAGATGATAGAGCGAATGGATATTGCTGACCGGGACAAGAATGTTTCCCGGCCGGGCGCCCACCGATTCCGGAGTGAGGATTCCCTCGGTCGCCAGGTGAAACTGGTCCATTTCCACGTGCGCGGTGTTGCCGCGGGCGTGATGGGTGAATTTTTCGGAGATCGTGAACACAATGAAAAGGAAGATGGAAAAGGTGACCCCTGCGATGGTCGCTTCTTTCTTTGTGAACAGGTTGATCACCGCAATGCCCAGCAGCACCAGGGTGATCAGGCTGAGCCCCAGGGGTATTTCCACGCCGAACACACGGAAATTCAGCGGCACACGATACTCGCGGTCGCCCGGATGGGTATAGCGCAGCACCAGCACCGCCAGGCCCTTCATCGCGAAACTCCAGATCACGCCAAACGCGTACAGGTTCGCGAGGAACGTGACGTCGCCCCGGCTGATGATGATGGTCAAAATCTGCAGACCGGCGATGATCCAGATAATCCTGTAGGTGGTCCCGAAACGACGGTGCGGCTGCCGGAACCAGTCCGCGAGCACACCGTCTTCCGATACGCGGTTGAGCACTCCGTTGGAGCCGACAATTGCGGTATTCACCGCGCCGGCTAGAATCAACGTGCCCACCACGACGACGAAGCCGTGGAAAATCAGGCGGAGGATAAACGGCCCCTCCAGGTTCATCGCCAGGCCGCCGATCAGATTTTCCAGGAAGTTCTGGCGTTGCGCGTCGGGAATCAGCATCACCGCGAAAAACGAAACCAGCGACGTAAACACCAGGCTGTAGACGAAAATCACCAGCCCGGTTTTTTTCAGGTTGGGAAGTTTCGGATGCTCGATTTCGCGGTAGACCTGGGCCAGCGACTCTTCTCCACTCATCGCCAGCACCGAATGCCCGAGGCCCACAAAGATCGCGATCAGCGCGGCAAAATGGGCGAATTTCACGCCATAGAGCCAGCCCATGGCGTTGGGTTCCAGCTTCAAATTATGCGGCGTCGGAAAGGGGGGAAGCGCCGAGTGCCGCAGGAGCGCCGTATACACGCACCAGGAGATCAGGATGACGACCATCACGGTCGTCACCTGCATGATGCGCATAGCCTTCTGGCTGGATTCCTGTACGCCCTTGATGTTGTACCACCAGAAATACAAGGTGCACAAAATGGCAAAAAAGGCGGCGCCAAAGTTAGGTGCGACGTGGAAACCCAAGTGGATGTAGTCGGCGGTTTCGTTAAACAGGCCGACGATGTACTGTCCCGCGGACACACCGCTGATCGGGCCGGTAAGGATGTAGTCGAACATCAGCGCCGACACGCTGAATTTTGCCAGGGTGCCGCCCAAGGCTTCCTTCACCACGCGGTAGACGCCGCCGCGTACGAACATGCTGCAGCTTTCCACGTAGATGGCGCGGACCGCGTAGGAAAACAGCATGATACCGAGGATGAACCACGGAGCGGCCTTGCCGATGTAGCCTTCGGCCTCGCCTCCGGCGTAGTACGCCGAGGAAGCGAGGTCGTTGAGTACGATGGCGGCCGCGCGCCAGAAGGAAATGAAACTTAACAGCGCCGTGGTCGCGACTAAGACGCGCGGAATGCCGCTGCTCTGGCTGCCCTTGGCAGCCGGGCTTTGGGGAGTGCTGCTCATTTACGGGTAGTTAGACCTGCAGATTCCAATGCTCCCATTTTTCGGGAAACAAGTCCAGCAAACGCCGGGTGCCTAAACGGTTTTTTGCTGGGATTTTTCCGGAGTTTCACGAAACGCGCGAGCGCAATCCTCGCACGGGCAAAGTGTGCGCAGGTAATCGTAGCTGAAGATTCCGGTGGAGTGGCCGTCCGTGAAACTGATCTGCACGGCGTAGTTCCCGACCTGGGTGGCGCCTTGCGCGCGCGGTTTGGGCTTATACATGGGCAGGAGCGGCGACGAAAGCAGATTAGCGGCTGGCATCGCCTCTTTTTTCGCGCGCTCGTCGTTGCAGGTTGCGCAGGGACACTGTTCCCGCAGATACGTGAAATCGTAATGGCTGGAATGTCCGTCGGCCCAGGTGATGTCCACACCCGCGCCGGTCTTCACGTGGATTTTTACCGCGGTCGGCTTCTTGCGCTGGTCAATGGGTATCGGCATCTAGAAAAGTCTTTCCTCTCGCATTCCTTGGTCTAACAGGTTGTTGAAAAACGCCGCACAGGCTGTCTTCAGGGGCTAAAGCCCGTTGAAATTATGGCCTTTACGCCGGGGCTGAAGCCCCGGCCTCCTAAAGAAAAGGAAAAAGATTCTTTCAGCAACCCGCTTGGCTCTTCATTTCGAGCGCTTGCAAAAGGCGCCCGCCCCGTAAAGACGCTCGGGGCGCAGACAACGTGCCTCAGAAGGCGGCCGCTACATGTGCTTCGAGTTTAACTGTTTCCCTTCTTGTGAGCGCAGCATTCACCCGGCGGAATCGGATTTCCGTGGGGGCACGTCGTCGGGTGCCCCAAGAACGAACAGATTTTCTGGTCCAGTTCAGGGCTGATGATGTGCTCGAACTTGCAGGCCTCACTGTGGACTTCCTGATCTTCGATGCGGAAGGTGTCCTTGAAGAGACGCTCGGCCAGGCGGTGGCGCCGTACCACATCCCGCGCGCGCTGCGTTCCTGTTTGCGTGAGGCGCACATCGCCGTTCTGCAATTCGATCAAGCGCAGATCCGACAAGCGCGCGAGCAAGCGCGAAACCGGTTCGGCTGCGATCACCGGAAGCTGGCCCGCGGGCCCTTCGGAGCGCAGAAGTTCCTTCTGGGCGGGCTTGCCGTCTTCTCCGCAAATCCAGATCTGCTCGAGAAGGTGATCGAAGCGAATTTCGTCGTCGCCCAAAACGGGCGTGCAGCAATCGGCGGTGTTCGCGAGAGGGCAGGCCATCGGATGATTCGGACCGTGCAACGCAGTGTCAAAGGAAAGATGCCCGTGGGCCAGTTCGATGCGGCGGTCGGCTTGCTGCGCGATGTCAGGGTCGTGCGTCACCATCAGGATTGTGTGGCCCGCGCTGTGGAGTTCCCGGAAAAGCCCGAGCACAGTCTCTTCGTTTGCCTCGTCGAGGTTCCCGGTCGGTTCGTCGGCCAAAATTAGTTTGGGCTGGTTGATCAGGGCCCGGGCAATCGCAACGCGCTGCTGTTCGCCGCCAGAAAGTTGCGAAGGAAGATGCGTCAGACGGTGACCCAACCCGACGCGCTTCAGCGCTTCGGCGGCCTGGCCTTCGTCCGTCACGCTGTGAAAATACTGCGCCAGCATTACGTTTTCGAGCGCGCTCAGGTACGGGACCAGGTGGAACTGTTGAAACACGAATCCAATTTTTTCCGCGCGATACCGCACCAGGTCGTTCTCGGACAGTTTGGCCAAATCCACGCCATCCACGATCACGTGGCCTGACGTCAGCGTATCCAGCCCGCCCAGAATATTGATCAGCGTGGTCTTCCCGGAGCCGGACGGCCCCATCAGGGCCACCCATTCGCCCGCCTGGATGTGGAAGGAGATGCCGTTCAACGCGCGTTGCGTGCCGTACTCCTTCACCAGCGAATCAATGCGCACTTGCGCGTTCACGCTTCACCTCGAAAGACACTTGCAGGCCGGACGCTCGCCAATCGGCGCAGAGGAAATGCGCTGGCAATCGAGACAAGGATGGTGATGCCTACAGAAACAGGATACACAATCCAGCGAGGCTGCGCAGCCACGCCAAACACCGTTTTCCCCAGCCAGATGGAGCCCACAATACCGATGGCCGAACCAATCACACCGCCCACAATGCCCATCAGAATCGCTTCCGCCAGGAACAGCCGCACCACGCGGCGCACGGAGCCGCCGATTGCTTTCATCAATCCGACATCGTTCTTACGCTCAATCGCCACGTTGCTCATGCCCGCCATGACGCAAAGTGAAGTCAGCAGCAGGACGATGATTACCGTGATCGTGAGAAGGCCGCTGATGCGGTTATAAAGTTTTCCCTCGGCTTCGGCGAGTTGCTTGATCCCGTGCACGTCGGCGCCCTGCAACCGTTGTGACAGCGAGGAAATGAAGCGGCCAATCGAATCCGGCGTGCCGGTCACACTCAGCTGTACCAGGCTGATGCGCTCCGGCAAATCGGCCAGCGTTTGCGCGGTAGCGAGCTTGGTGAAAATCTGCGAGTCTTCCGGGCCGCCGGTGGCCACGACCGCGAATACCTTGCACGTCGCTTCCCTGCCCAGGTTGCGCAGGTGCAGTGAATCCCCAACGTGCACCCTGAACTGCGCCGCCGCTTTGGTGCCGACTTCGCATGCCGCTGGATCATTCTCGAGCTCGGTGGAATATTCCGTTCGCCGGCCGGGCCGCACTTGCGTCAATCCCTGCCCTGCGGTGCCCGCAATTACGGCCGGTTGGTGATGAATCTCGCCGGCCTTGGCTACAGCGCCAATCATGTATAGAAACGCCACGGCCGGCACGGGCTTTCCGGAATTTTCCACCGGAAAGCCTGCCAGCAAGGACTGATCCAATGTGCCGGCGCTTGAATTCGCATTCGCATCGCGAGGAGCGACGATCACATTCGCTCCGAGCGCGCGGAATTCCGTCGTCAGCCGTTTTTTGGCATCAATCTGCAAGTTGAGCAGGGCCGAGGTGATCGCCGCGCCCGCTCCGAGCGCCAGCAGAATCACAAACAGCCGGCCGTAATTCGCGGTGAGCAGCCGCCGAACGATGCGCCAGAACATCGAGGAGTTCCCCATCATTCGCCTCTCAGGATGGGCGCGGGGTCATACTGGGAAGCACGGCGCAGCGGATAGGCACTTCCGAGGAGTGTGATGAGCGACGCAAGCACCAGCACGATGAACAGCAGGAAAAGCTTGGGCTCCGGCGTGAATCCAAATATTTTCTGCCCCAGCAAGCGAGCCAGCAGGATTCCCACCGCATAGCCGATCCCGCCTCCGACAAACGCTACAAGCAACTGCTCCGCCGCCAGCAACACGCCTACAAGCCCGGAGCCCGCTCCGAGCGCCTTCATCAATCCAATCTCCGTGCGCCGTTCGATCACCGAAGCCGCCGCGGAAGCGCCAACAGCCAACGCTGCCGCCAGCAGGGCCGCAAACGTCACGAGCCACAGCAGCGTGCGCACCCGCGTGAGAATCGTACCTTCGCCCTCCGCCACGCGGCGAATCACGCGCACGTCGGTCCCTTTCAACTCCTGGCTGATTTGCAACGCGATCGACGAAATATACGGTGAGCAATACCAGCGGTCGAATTCCGCCGGCGTCATGTTTTTCGGATCCCGGCGTCCAAACGCATCCTCCGGCTTCGTCAGAGCGCTCACATACAACCTGCGATATTTTCCCGGTGTTCCTGCCAACTCCTGCGCAACGCCCAGCGGTACAACAGCGGCATTATCTTCCGGCCCGCCCGTCGAAACGAGGCCAACAACTTTCAATGCTTTCCATTCGGTCCGATCATTCGCGTGCACGTTCAGTACGTCACCGGCCTTCACTCCAAACTTCTTCGCAAAAGCAGTTCCAACCAGGCACTCGTCCGTTGCCTCTTTGAACCAGCGTCCATCCACATGCCACCACGGGTTCGTCTTCTCAATCCCCGTTTGATACGCTGTGCCATCCGGAATCGGAACCTTATGTTCCGACCAGGTCCCGATCAGTGTCGTGCGATCGACAACGCCGGGGCTCGACCAGTTCTTCGAAGCAGGCGACCACGCCTGCACCGGCACCTCCAGAATGGGCGCAAAACCCATAATGTTGTGGCGCCAGAAAATTGTTTTCAGCTTGCCGAGGTCTGCTTCGGGAAGGTAGGCGCCAGCGTTCGCGGGGCGATAATCGACGCCACCAATTTCGAGGGGGAGAGAGTCTGCTTCCGGCGTCACTAGCAAGTTTGCGCCGAGGCTGCGAAATTCCTGCGCGAGTCGGTCGCCCACGTCCAAAGACACGCTGAGCGCGGCGGTGGCCACAGCCATACCCAAGGCCAGCGCGGCCAGGGTCAGCATTTTGCGTTTGGGCCGGCGCGTGAACGAGTCGGCTACGAGTCGAAGGAACATTTATTTATGCGGATTGGTGAGCGCGCCAAATCTCCTATCGCGGAATCTCTTCCGCAGCTTTGGTCACCGACGAAACGTCGATAACCACGTCGTCGCCCTGCACCTGCGACGTAAACCCGATGGGATTGCATCCGCCCTTACCCCCGATCGAGGGAATATAAATCGCCGAGGCGCAATGGCGGCAGATGACGTTCTGGCCATCCTGGCGGTATCCCTCGGCACCGCAAATCAGGCAGGCATCCAGCGCCGTTCCATAGCCGTTGGGCTTTTTGATGACCATGAACCGGATGGTTGTCCCATTGGCCTTCAGCGTGAAGAGATGCAGATTGCCATCCTGCACTTCGGCGACAGGAACCTTCACGATGCCATTGACCGCTTCCACGGCTCGCGACTGCGGCGGCGCCGAATTCACCTTCGCGTAAATAAAATCCGCGGTCAGCGCGAGGATCACCGCGAGGCTCATGCTCGCCGCGGCGATCATCCAGCGCCGCTGCCGACGATTCTGCGATTCCATCAGGCGGCGTTCCGCGTCATTGGTCACGGCGGTGGTCGCCTTGTTGTGCGAAGCTGCCTGCCACTCGCGGATAATCATCAGCGCGGCCGCTCCGAACACAAACACAAAAAAGAAAAGTTCGTTGGCGACGATTGGACCCAGCACGGCCATTTCTGTTTTGCTTGAGGGCAGCCAGCGCGCTTCGCTCAATTCGTGCAACCCGGTTACGCCAAGTTGCACCGCCACCAGCATCAGGATCCAGCTGGTGACCGCAAAAAACCGGTGCAGCGGCACTTTCAGCGTGCCCTTGAAAAAGAACAGCCCCACAGCAACCGCGGCTCCGATACCGGCAATCGTTCCAATCCATGTTTGCAAGCCTTCGGTCGAAAGCTCCACGGCGCGCAAAATCAGCGCCAGTTCGGCTCCCTCTCGGACGACCATCAGAAACACGAAGAGTCCCAGGCCCCAACCCGCAGCTGAACCTGCTCGCGCCGCGAACGATTCCACCTTATCTTCAATTTCTTTTTTCAGATGCCGCGCGATGCGGTTCATCCAGAGAATCATGGTGACTACAAAAAACGCCGCCACCAGCAGGAGCAACCCTTCAAATCCGTCCTCGCTGATGTTGAACCGCTCGAGCGCAATGGCCACGGCCAGGCTCAGCGCTACGGCCGCCGCCACACCGCCCCAGACAAATCGGACCAGATGAGTCCTATTGGTTCGAGATAGATAAACAAGGATAATCCCAACGATGAGGGAAGCTTCGACGCCCTCACGCAGAGCAATAAGGAAGGCAGAAAGCACGAGCACTCCAGTTGAAAATGATTTGCAACAACGATTCCAGTCTACCGCCTGACTCTCTGCTCCGTCAAGTGCACACGCCCTTTCCTTCGACACGGTAGAATGGTGGCTTGCGTCTATCTACTAGAATGAGAAGACCACCACTTACCGCCATCACCGCCCTACTCCTCTCCTGCGCGCTCGTCTGCCCGGCCCAGCCGGCGCAGGATCCGCAATCGCCTGGCGCAAAGCGCGACGCACAACGCTCCTTCGTGAAACCAGACCCCAAACTCGCAAAGAAGCTGCTTGAGCAAGCTTCCAAGGAAGAAGCCGCCGGAGATTTTATCCGCGCGCTCAGCGATTACGAAGAAGCGGCACGGTACGCCCCGTTTGACGTCACCATCGTCGGCAAAGGCACGGCGCTCCGCTCACGCCTGTTGCGTGAGCATCTGGACGGCGCCGAGCGTCTGGCTGTGGAGGGCAATATTGACGGCGCCACGCAGCAGCTTGCCGCCGCGCTGGAGATTGATCCCGGCAACCCCGCAATCCTCGAGCGCCTGCAGCAGATAGGGTCCATGAAGGAGACCCCCATGGGCGAACGGCGCGCTGAGCCACCGTTGGGCTTGCCTCAACTTGCTCCGGAGAAAACCAATAAGAGCTTCAATTTGCAGACCGACGTGAAATCCGCGTACGAACAGGTCGCCCAGGCGTTTGGCTTGAAGGCGTCGTTCGATCCTGATTTACAAGCGCGCAATACACGACTGCGCCTTCAGGATGTCGATTTTTATACCGCGATGAAAGTGCTGGGCATAGAAACCGGTACTTTCTGGAATGCGGTGGACTCGAAGCAGTTTTTTGTCGCGGCGGATACGGCGGAGAAACGCCGATTATTTGATCCCGAAATTGAGCAGACCATCCCTCTGACCTCCTCGGTAAGCAGCACGGAAATTGGCGAGGTGGTGCGTGCCGTCCGCGAACTCACCGGAATCACGCGCGTTAGCCAATCCAACTCAAATCATTCGATCACGGTACGCGGGAGTGTGCAGCGCGTGCGCCTGGCCGATGAAATCGTGCGCAATCTGGAACACGGCCCGGGCGAAGTACTACTCGAAATCGATCTCCTGGAAGTGGATCGCACGAATGCCAGAAATCTCGGCATCACGTGGCCCACAAACCAGCAACTCGTGCCGGTCCCCGCCAATCTGGCCAACTCCCTGCGCTCCGCACCGAGTTTGACCTCGTTGCTGACACTGCTTGCCCAGGTTTTCGGCGGACCCGCGGGTGCGCTGGCGGCGGGCGGCATTTCCAGCCTGGCCTCTTCCATTCCAGCGGTAGCGGCGATCGGCGGAGGGAAGAGCACCTATCTCCTCGTCTTTCCCACTCTTTCGGCACAATTTTCGGAAGCACTCTCTCTTGTCCATAGCGGCAGGCAGATTTTGCTGCGCGCGCAGGACGGCAAGCCCGCTAGCTTTTTTGTTGGTGACCGAGTGCCCATCACTCTTTCGCTTCTTTCGGGGAGCCTGGGCTCGAGCGGTTTCACCCCCAACCCCGGCGGCACCGGCGTGACCATTCCCACCCAGCAGTTCACGGTAGGAAATAATCCCGTCGCCATGGTCACGGCGGATTTTCGCAGCGCGGGAACGCAGGACCTTGCCGTGGTCAATCAGACCGATAACACGCTGACGATCCTGCTGAATCAAGGAACAGGAGCCGTCCCCCAGTTTGCGCAGCCGACCAGCGGGATTGGATTGGTTTCGCCCGTGTCTCTCGGAACCAAATGGACGAGTTCCACACCGGCCCCGGCATTGGCCACGGGAAGCCTTAATGCGGCGTCCACCGCAGCAAACAACGACAATTTTGCGGATTTGCTGGTGACTGACCCGGTGGGAAACGCGGTCATTGTGCTCCTCGGCGATGGCGATGGCAGCTTTAAGAATCCTGCCGCTCCGATTGCCGTGGGGAATCAGCCCAGCTCCATCGCCATTGGCACATTTAATTTGAAAAATAGTGATTCCAACCCGGGCTTCGTGGTCACCAATTTCAAGGACAGCACGTACTCCGTGTTCAACGGCAATGGCGACGGCACGTTTACCGAGGTGAAGGGTTCGCCCTTCGCGTTGCCTTCCACGGCGGCTGGGCCAGAGGCGATGACCGTGGCCGACTTCAACGGCGACGGCGATCCGGATCTCGCCATCGTCAATCAGACCACGAAGAACGTCACGATCCTCAAGGGCAATGGCGACGGCACGTTCACGGAATTCCCCAATTCTCCGCTGGCCGTCGGAAATCTTCCCGTGGCCGTCACGTCGGGGGCACTCAGCGGCAGCAACGGTCCGGCGCTGGCCATCGTAAATCAACAGGACAACTCGCTTTCCGTCTATCTCGGGAATGGAGATGGCACGTTCGTCGCGGCATCTCAGTCTCCCTTGGCCACCGACACCACCCCGAGCGGCGTGGTGATTGCCGATCTAGCCCAGTCTTCCACCGGGGGAATTGCCGTGACCAATACGGGTGTGGGCACGGTCACTGTGTTCGCCGACCTGGGCAGCGGCCTGTTCGCCAGCGCGATCGAACCCGGTGCCGGCACCAGTCCCGACGCCATCCTGGCGGGCGATTTCACCAACGGCGCCTTTCCGGACATCGTCGTCACCAACGACATTGCCGACGCGGCCGGCCAGGTCACGCTGGTTGAAAGCCCCGCCAGCCTGATTTCCAATCCGGCCATCACCCAGACACCGTATCCGGGTTCCGAATATGAGGACGTCGGGATAAAGATCAAAGCCACGCCGCAATTGCACGACGCCAAGGAAGTCACGCTGCAGCTCGAGTTTGAAATCAAGGCCCTTTCGGGGAGCAGCATCAACGGAATACCGGTGATTTCGAATCGCACCGTGACGCAAACCGTGCGCCTGAAGGAAGACGAAACTTCGCTGATCACCGGCGTGCTGAGCGACAACGAAACTAAAACACTTTCGGGCATTCCCGGCCTTGCGCAGTTGCCCGGCATCGGCTACGCCTTCGGCACCCGCAACAATTCGTTCACCAATGACGAATTGCTTTTCCTGATCACGCCGCGCCGCGTCCGCTCGCCCTTTCATGAATCCAGAACGATTTACGCCGGGACCGGCGAGCCTACTGGCCGTGGCCAAGGCGGCGCGGCCGCCCCCGCAGGCGGGCGCCCGGATCAGGAGCCCGTTCCTGTTACCGCTCCGCCTCCGGCAGAAACGCCTGCCGCACCGCCAGCAACACCACCAGCAACACCGCCCACAGCAGCGCCGCAACCGCAACCGGGCGCTCCGCCGGCTCAACAACCGCCGGCAAATCAGCCGCCGCAAAACCAACCGCCTCCACCACAGCCTGAAATTCCGCTGCAACAACCACCGGGATAAATTTCTCGCCGCAGAGGCGCGAAGCACCGTTGGAGTGCAAGAGCGAAGTTTTCCCTTTTTCTCGTGACTTTGTGCCGGGTGTGACAGTTGAGATCCTTCACGGCGCAAACGGCGCGCCGTTCAGGATGACAAGGTGTTGGGCTTGACCGCACGGGGGAATTTCCTGGCGTTGAATCTGCAAATGATCGAGCTTCGCTCCCCCACTTCAAAACTTGCGCCGTGGCGGGCAGCGCTTAACATTCAGGGGAGTGGATCGAAGACAACTACCGGCTGGTAAGTCCGCGGGACCACCGCTTCCGCGATGGCAATCAATTTATTTTCCTGACTGAAGACGCGCAACCGCGGCGGCTGAGCCTCTTCGGTGTCAAGATGCGTTGTGGCCCCCGGCGGCAGCTCCACGCGGCCAGGTTTCAGCTGCGAGGGCATCACGTTGAATTTCGCACCGTGGCGAATTTTCTTTTCCAGAACCGGCAGCACATTGGTCCGCGGAAAATTGGGCAATAGATGATCCAGCGGAATCAGGCAGGACTCGAACTTGCCGTCCTTCTTCGCCTGCGCCAGCTCTTCAAGGCCGATAGCCTGGTCCAGCGAAAATTCTCCCACCGCCGTGCGGCAGATTTCCGCCAGATGCGCGCCGCATCCGAGCTTCTGCCCCATATCGTGCGCCAGCGACCGGATGTAGGTCCCCGAGGAACACTCAATCGAAAACCGCGCAATCGGTCCTTCTATTTCCGTCAGGCGATACTCAAAAATCTCCACCGGCACGGCTTTCAGTTCGACAACCTGATTCTTGCGCGCCAGTTCATATGCGGGCCGGCCGTGAATCTTTTTCGCGGAAAAAATCGGCGGCATCTGTTCGAACCGCCCCGTGGATTCCGCGGCTAACCGCTCCAGGACTTCCCGTTCCAGCACCGGCGCGGCATCCGGGCCAGCCGCCTGCCCTTCCGAGTCAAACGTGTTCGTTGCGTAGCCGAAGCGAAAGCCCGCGCTGTATCGCTTGCGCCGACCGGTATAAAAACGCACAAAACGCGTGGCCTTGCCGAGTAATAAAACCAGGACGCCGGTGGCCAGCGGGTCCAGCGTGCCGAGATGGCCGATTTGCCGGAAGCCGGCGAGATGACGAACTGCATCCACAATGTCGTGCGAAGTCTTGCCCTGCGGCTTGTTGATGACCAGGGCGCCGTCAAACGGCGCGGGTTGTGGTTGGCGGGGCATTGGGTGGTCGTGGCGTAACCGTGGTGACCGACCTAAAGGTCGGCCACTAAAGAGCTGAGTCGCCTTTGATTTACGGATTCGGTTCGGGCTTATCGGCCTTGTCCGACTTCATTTGTTTCAAGAGCTGTTCGATGCGCTCCACGTGTTCCTGCGAAAGATCCAGGGTGAAATGTAAATCCGGCACGCGCCGCAACTGCAATCTCTCCACCAGTTCGTGCTTGATATAGCCCGAGGCATGTTCCAGCGCCTTGATGGCGTCCTTCTGCTCCCGCGAGTTTTCCGTCCGGACGCTCACGTAAACACGCGCGTGCTTCATGTCGGGCTGTACGCGCACTTCGCTGACGCAAACATTCCCTTCGAGGCGGGGGTCTTTCAATTCGCCCACAAGCATGGCGTTCAGCTCATGAGCGATTTCCTCGCCCACCCGCAAATGACGATGATGATCAGGACTCATTTCCGTGCGCTTCCTCGACTTCGCTTCGGTGTTTGATGCAAGCTGCGAGCTATTGGCTTTAAGGCGAAAGTCTTCGGCTATAAGCCATAAGCTGCAAGCCTTGAGCCGATCGCCGGGTACTCAGGTCTGAGAGCTTATGGCTTATGGCGGCAAACGGCGTTTCAAAGAATCTCCACCGCATGGCCAACCACCATCGGGCCCAAAATACTGTCAGCCTCCGCCAAAACCTTTTGCAGCGCTTCTTCCACGTGCTGCTCTTCATTCGAGAGCGTTACTACACCGACCACCGAACGCTGCCAGGTATCCTCGAAATCCAGTTCGGCCACCGCCACGTTGAAATGCGCGCGCAATCGATCTCTCAGGCTGCGCAGCACCTGCCGCTTATCCTTCAGCGACTGCGCATCCGCGATATGCAACTCCAGTGTGAGTAATCCGACGGGCATGGCATGCCACCCTCAGGCCGGGGAGCCTGATGCATCGCTTCTATTTGCGCGCGGCGGAGGAACCCTGGGCAGCGGCTTCGGCGGCGGAGAGTTTGGTGACCTGGAAGCATTCCAGAGTGTCACCAACCTTGACGTCGTTGAAGTTCGCAATGACTATGCCGCATTCAAATCCCGTGCGCACTTCGCTGGCGTCGTCCTTGAAGCGCTTCAGCGAGCTGAGTTTCGAGGTGTAGATCACCGCGCCATCGCGCATCACGCGAATCTGCGAGTCGCGTTTGATCACGCCGTCCGTAACGTAGCAGCCGGCAACGGTGCCCGACCCCTTGATGCGGAAGGTGTTGCGCACTTCTGCGCGGCCCACGTATGTCTCCTGGAAGACGGGTTCGAGCAGGCCTTCCATGGCTTTCTTAATCTCGTCGGAAACTTCGTAAATGATATTGTGCGTGCGGATGTCCACTTTTTCCTGTTGCGCGAGATCCTGCGCCTTGCGGTCCGGGCGCACGCCGAACGCGATGACGATGGCACCCGAAGCCGACGCCAGCAGGATGTCGTTTTCGGTGACCGTCCCGACGCCGGCGCTGATGATCTTCAGCTTCACCTGGTCGGTAGAAAGCCTCGGCAGCATTTCTTCCAGAACTTCCGCCGAGCCCTGCACGTCGGCCTTGATGACGAGCGGAAGCTCTTTCACTTCCCCGGCCTTCAACTGCTCGTGCAACTGGTCCAGCGTGATGCGGCTGCCCGCGCTGGCGCGCAATGCCGCGTCGCGCTGCTTGGACTGCCGGAATTCCACGACGTGGCGAGCCTTGGCTTCATCGGTGACCTGGAAGTGGTCGCCGGCTTCGGGAACACCCTGAAGCCCGAGCACTTCGACCGGTGTGGAAGGCGGCGCAGTTTTCACGGGGCGGCCGTGATCGTCGAACATGGCGCGCACTTTGCCGAAAACCGAGCCGACGATGAAAAAGTCGCTGTTGTTGAGCGTGCCGTTCTGCACGAGCACGGTGGCCACCGGCCCCCGGCCCTTGTCCACGCGGGATTCCAGAACCGTTCCGCTTGCCGGGGCATCGGGATTCGCTTTGAGTTCCCGCAAATCCGCCACCAGCAGAATGATTTCCAGCAGCTTGTCGAGATTCTTCTTTTGTTTTGCGGAGACTTCGACGAATTCGGTCTCGCCGCCCCATTCGGCGGGCATCAATCCCAAATCCGAGAGCTGCCGCTTGACGCGCTCCGGCTGCGCTTCCGGCTTGTCGATCTTGTTGATCGCCACGATGATCGGCACGTTTGCGGCCTTCGCGTGGTCAATCGCTTCGCGCGTTTGCGGCATGACGCCGTCGTCGGCCGCAACCACCAGCACGACGATGTCGGTCACTTTCGCGCCGCGCGCGCGCATCCGCGTAAACGCTTCGTGGCCCGGCGTATCCACGAACACCACGCTCTTTTCGCCCACCTGCACCTTGTAGGCGCCGATGTGCTGGGTGATGCCACCGGCTTCGCCAGCCGCCACGTCCTCCTGGCGGATGGCATCGAGCAGGCTGGTCTTCCCGTGATCGACGTGGCCCATTACGGTAACCACCGGCGGCCGCGGCTTCAGATTTTCCTTGGTCTCTTCCTTGGCGACCTCGAGAACCATTTCTTCTTCGAGGGATACAATACTCACCACGCCGTTAAACGATTGCGCCAAGTCGGTCGCAGTCTGCACGTCGAGCGCCTGATTGATGCTGGCGAACACACCGCGGTCGAGCAGCGTCTTCAAAAGATCCTTGGCGCGCACATCCAGCTTTTCCGCCAACTCGCGGATTGTGATGCCTTCTGTCAGCGTGATATCGCGCGGCGCGCGGGGTTCCGGGGGCGCGATTGCTGCCGTGGCCACGCCGCGACCGCCTGCTCCCGGGCGCTGCCGCGTTGGGTGCAGCTTCCGCTCGCCTTCCATTTCGCGCTTGTCCGCCATCGGACGCTGGCGCTGTTGGGGCTTGCGTGCATAAAGCGGCTTGCCGGGCTCCGCCTTGGACGGCTTTTCGGAGAATGGCGAAGGCAACATCCCGGGACGAGCACCGGGCGTGCGGGTTCCCGGACGCGCGCCCGAAGGCGACGCTCCCGGACGCGGGCTAAAAGTTCGTCCAGCACCACCAGGTCCACCGGGACCGCCCGGTCCTGAGGGGCGCGGAGTGAAGGTACGTCCACCCTGCCCGCCAGACTGTTGCGGGCGCATCGGCTGGCCCGGGCGCGGGCCGCTCGGCCGGCGATCACGGTCACCCGGAGCAGTTCCGGGAACTGGCCCACGGTTTCCCGTGGGCATGGGGCGAAGGGGTTGTTGGGGTCGCGGCGCAGTTGCCGGCGCGCCAGAGCGCGCGGCCTGCGGTTGCGAGCCCTGTTGCTGCGGACGCGATTGCGGAGACGGTGCTCCACCGGGGCGTACGGCAGGCTGCTGGCCTGGAGTGCGGGTCGTGGGGTGCGTAGGCCGCAAGGGCTGTTGTGGCGCAGGACGAGGTGCGCCGGAAGTCGCGGGAGCTGCGGGCGCAGCGGGCCGTTCTGCCGCAGGCGCCGCTGGAGCAGCCGCCGCTGCCGGTGCAGGCGCAACGGGTTTCGCCACGGGAGCGGGAGTTGCTGGTGCAGGAATTGTTGTTGGCGCGGGCGCCGCATGCGCAGGAGCTGGCGGCGTGGGTTTTACAGCCGCGGGTGCCGGAGTATGCGGTGCTGCCGGAGCCGGTGCTGGCGCCGCTGGCTTGGCCGCCACAGGTGGATGAACAGGCGCAGGCGGAGCAGCAACAGGAGCCGCCGCTGGAGGAGAAGGCCTTCGCGAAGCTGCCTTCGCCGCCGCTTCTTTCGCCGAGCGCTCGGCTTCCGCCGCGCTTTCGGCGTCCGCTACACCCTGCAGGTGATGCTTAACTTTTTCGGCGACATCAGCGGGAATCGAACTTGAGTGCGTTTTCTTTTCGGTAACGCCAAAACCAGGCAAAAGGTCAATGATGGCTTTCGCCTTGACCTCGAGTTCGCGCGCGAGCTCATTGATGCGGACTTGATTTGCGTCGCTCATGCTTCTTAGGAACTTTTCTCTTCCTGCTGCTCCGCCGGAATTTCCTTCTCCGTGGATGCAGCGGCTTCAGAGTTAGCCTCCGAAGCGGATTCCGTTGTTGCCGAAGCTTCCGACTCGCTGGCGGCTTCGGTGGGGCTTTCGTCTGATGCCTCAGTTGCGGTTTCCGTCGCCGTTTCGGCCGAAGCTTCGGCGGCGCCCTCGGCTGCAGGGGTCTCTTCGCCGTTTTCGTCGGTGGTCTCGACCGGCGTGGCCGCAGCGTCGCCGCCTTCATAGAAGCGGTTCACGGCCTGATAAATCTTGTCCACCATCTTTTCGCCGATGCCCGGAATCTCCATCAACTGTTCCGGCGTCATGCTGGCGAGTTTTTCCAGGTTCGCGATGCCCGCGGCCTCGATCTTCTCTATGGTCTTGGGTCCAACGCCCGCGAGCACCGTCAACGGAGTCGTCGGCGCGGTCAGCGCGGTCATCTGCTCTTCGATTTCGCGGCGCTTCTCTTCTTCGCTCTTGATGTCGATGTCCCAGCCGATGAGTTTGCTGGCCAGGCGGACGTTTTGTCCTTTTTTCCCGATCGCCAGAGAAAGTTGCGAATCTTCCACGATCACTTCCAGCTTTTTGTTTTCCGGATCGACGATCTGCACACGGGTTACTTTCGCCGGGCTCAACGCCTTCTGTGCGAACGCCACCGTCTCTTCGTTGTAGGGAATGATGTCGATTTTTTCGCCGCGGAGTTCGCGGATGATGGATTGCACGCGCATGCCCTTCATGCCGACGCAGGCGCCAACGGGATCGACGTCCTTGTCGCGGCTCGCGACCGCAACCTTGGTGCGCTCGCCCGCTTCACGCGCCGCCGCGCGGATCTGCACGGTACCGTCGTAAATTTCCGGCACTTCCATTTCAAACAGGCGCTGCACCAGCGAAGCGTCCGCGCGCGAGACGATCACCTGTGGCCCTTTCGCAGCCCGGTCCACGGCTTTGATCACGACGCGCAGCCGCTCGCCGATGTTGTAGGTTTCGAGTTTTGACTGCTCGCGCTTCGGGAGCCGGGCTTCCGTCCGGCCCATGTCCACAATCAGGTCGGGGCCTTCCGCGCGCTTCACAATCACGGTCACCAGTTCGCCAGCCCGGGTGTGATACTCGTTGTAGATCGTGTCGCGTTCCGCCTCGCGCACCTTCTGCAGGATCACCTGCTTGGCGGTCTGGGCGGCGATTCGTCCCAGAACGTCGGTCGGCTTGGCTGTCAGTATTTCCGTCCCGATTTCCGCGTTGGGATTCTTTTTCTTGGCGTCGGCCAGGCTGATTTCCCGCTTCGGGTCCGTCACTTCTTCCACGACGGTGTAGACCGAATGCACGTCCACCTGCCCGCTTTCCGCATTGAACTTTCCGCGCAGGTCCTCTTCGGTCTTGTAAAATTTCCGGGCCGCCACAACCATGGCGTCTTCGATGGCGGAAATCACCACTTCCGGTTCGATGTGCTTCTCCCGGCTCAACATCTCGATTTGTTGATAGAGCAGATTCGCCATTTCGCTTTCCTAAAACTCCACGACCAAGTTCGCCTTCCGAATCGCGCCGAGCGGTATTTCCACGATTCGCGCGTCTTTTCCTTTCATCTCTATGCGGACATTTCCGTCCGCAAATCCTCGCAGCCTTCCTTCAAAAAACTTCGCTTCGCCGACGGCCTCGCTGGTCGTAATCTTCGCCAGCCGACCCGTGAAGCGCTCGAAATCCCTCGCCTTGGTCAGCGCGCGGTCCATTCCCGGTGAACTGATCTCCAGGGTGTACCCCGGCCCCGGAATCAATTCTTCCACATCCAGAATGACGCTGAGTTGTTGACTCACGCGCTCACAATCGGCGTGGCTGATTTTCGGGTAAGGGCTCGGCGCCTCTTCACCCTCAATCGCCTCGGCGGGGTTCGCGGGGGGCACTTTGTCGATGTACACCCTTAGAAACCGCTGCTTGCCGATCTTCCATTCGACATCCACGACTTCCAAGCCTTCCGAACGGGCAACCCGTTCGGCGGCCTCGCGGACCTTTTCCAAATTCACGCGGAGACTCCACGGCCTAAGCCGGTCGAAAGCTCAGCACCGCCGGCGGCAACAAAAAAGTGGGCTTGCGCCCACTTCATGGTGCGACCCGATTCAGAGCGAAGAATGAGTATATTCCCGGAACAAGGTAAATGCAAGGTACCTGAGGGCTTAGCCGCCCGTAGGCAGGGTTCCCGGGAGATTCCGGTCTTGTTTCTGGGGCGGCAAACCTGTTTAACTCAAACAATGTAAAGACTAAATTGAATTAGGACGGCGTACCAGGACAGGTTTCTATTCGCGGCGACCTCGCAGGTCCCTCCCCGTCCAACGGCTTGACGAGGCGACTTCTGCTGCGTACTGTAAGGGCACGTCTTCCGCCGCGCTAAGGTCACCATGCTCCGAGTCTGGGCCCGTGTGTTCACGTCCGCCAAGTTTTCTATCGCGCTTGCATGGATAGTCCTGCTTTGCGGCGCTTCGGCCTTCGCGCAGAAGCCCTCACTCGGAGATCAAATTCAGCAAGGCCTCGGAACTGCCACGCTCTCCCTTTCAATAAGCGTCCGCGATGCCGGCGGGGTGCCCATGGATGGCGCTTGCGTCGTCACGCTGATCGCGAGAGCTGGGAGCTACAATCAGACTGCCACCACCCGCGACGCCTCGACCGCCGAATTCAACGGACTTACACCGGGTGACTACGAGGCCTCGGCGACCTATCCTGGATACCAGACCGCCAGGGAATCCATCTCCATGAATGCATTCGGGTCAAACATGCGGGTGTACATCTACATGATTCCGGAAGCAGACAAGAAATCCCAAGGATCCCCGCCGAAGGGTCTGGCTGTGTCGCCAAAACTTCAGGCGGAGATCGAGAAGGGCCTGGAGGCCATGCGCAAACGGCATTTCGATGTGGCGCGCGCCCATTTTACGAAGGGACTTTCGCTGGCCCCCGGCAATCCCGACCTCAGCTACCTGCTGGGCACCGCCGAGATGGGATTGAACCACAACGACATTGCGACCCGGAATTTCGAGCGTGCACTAGCGATTGACCCCACGCACGAGCGAACCCTGCTCGTTCTGGGCGAGATGCAACTCCGCAATGGAGAAACGTCCGCGGCCATCGGCACACTGGAAAAGGCCTTCCTCAAGAACGGTGCTGGATGGCGCACTCATCTCCTCCTGGCCACCGCATACGCCAAGGCTGGGCGCATGGCCGATGCGGAGACACATGCGTGGCGCGCCGCCGAACTGGCACGCGAAAAAGGCGCAGCCGCGCGCCTCCTGCTTGGAGAGATCCAGGAGGCAGAAGGAAAATTGCCGGCGGCGCAAGTTACATGGCAAGATCTTGCCAGCAATTTTCCGGGCGACCCCTCCGCGGCGGAAGCCCGGAAGCGCCTTGTTACCCTCTCGGCCCCGCAGACCGCCGCTTCGGTTTCTTCGGCCCCAGCTCCACTTGCCGACCTGCCGGTCCCAGCTATTCCCAACCTGGAATTATTGCCGGGCAAGCAACGCCCGTGGGCGCCGCCCGACATTGACAGCCGCGAATACCCGCTCGCGCAAAACGCATCCTGCAGCGCGGAAGAGATTCTTGCCCGCGCCGAACACCGCCTGAAATCCCAGATGCAGAATTTCGAAAAATTTACGGCCACCGAACACATCGAACACCAGGAGATTGACCGCTTCGGTAGACCCGGCCCGGTCAAATCGCGCGATTTTTCCTACATCGTTTTCGTCGATCGCTATGCCGAAGATTCTTTTTTTCTCAACGAAGACCGTTACGCCGGAGGGAGCGATTTCAGTTTTCCCACTTCCCTTGCGACGGAAGGCCTCAATAATCTGGGCGTCGCCGTGTTGCAGCCGGCCACCCGGAAGGATTTCGACTATAAATGCGAAGGGCTGGCGAGCATCCGCGGAAAGGGTTCGTGGCAGATCCGGTTCGAAGAAAAAAAGGATGCCGCGAGAGGAGTCCGCAACTGGCGGCGGGATGGCAAGCTCTACCAGATTCCCGTAAAAGGGCGAGTGTGGCTCTCTTCCACCAGCTTCGATGTGCTCCGCATCGAAACCGATCTACGGGAGCCCGTCGAGATCCTCGCTCTCACCCGCGACCACCTGCTTGTGGACTATGGCCCGGTAGAATTCGCCTCTTCGAATGCCACGCTCTGGCTACCCTGGAGCGCCGAAATGCACATGGAACTCCACGGCCACCGATATCATCACATGCACTATCTGACGGACTATATGCTGTTCGGGGTGGATACCAAGCACAAGATTGGAAAACCGAAGGAGGCGTCTCCGCCGCCGACTACTGAGGCGACTCCGCCGGGAAATCCGAACAGCCTCTAAACGAAAAAGGGCCGCCTCGCGGCGGCCCTCGTGCTTAGATTCTGGAAACGAACTACCTCTGCGGCTTGGCCGCGGGAGGGGCGGCGGGTTTCGGAGTGGCCGCGGGTTTGGCCGCGGGCGCGCCCGAACTCTTAATCGGATACTGCTGGTCGTAGAGGCGGATAATGTCCTGGGTGACATCAACGTTGTTCGATGCGTAGATAATCGGCGAATTCTGCGCCGAAGAATCGAACACGGCTACGAAGCCGTTCTCGCGTGCGTAGCGGTCCAGCACGTCCATCATCTTCCGGCCGATGCGGTCGACAACGTCGCCCTGTGCGGCGTTCACGTCTTCCTGGAGTTCATTGTTCTTCCGCTCCAATTGGGCAGCGAGCCGCTGTCCCTGGGCCGACGCCTTGGCTTTCTGCTCGTCGCTCCAGGTGGTCTGGTTGGCGGCCAACTGCTGCCGGATATCGTTGATCTGCTTGTTCAGCGTCTCCATTTCGTTCTGCCGCGGAGCGAACTGCGACTGCAGTTCCGCCGAAGCTTGCTTGCCTTCCGCCGTCGTTACGATTGCCTGACGGACATTTAGCACAGCAATCTTGCCGCCGCTTGCCGCGCCCGGCGCCGTCGCACCTTGCGCACGAAGGGTTACCGTGCCCAGCAGGCACAACGTGGCCGCCGCTGCCACACGAATCATGTTTCCTGAATTCACTGTTTTCTCCTTATTCATCTTGGCTCTGCCTTGTCCCTGGCGGCCGACGCCATTGAGATTGGCATGCCTTTGCATACTTAACCGGTGACCGGTCAAACTTTTTCGAGCCCCTGGGGAAAATGAACAACTTCGCTATCGCAAGCTCCCGGAGGTCCTCTGCGCATTCCGGCAGCATACACTCGCTTGAACCGCCCCCACGCAAAGCGAACAGTATAGCTGAGCAATCAAGACCGCTGCAAACGCTATCCTGAGGGGCCGGCGCCGCCTCTCTTACTTCGGGAGATCCAGGAACACCACGCGATTGTTGTTCTGGTCCACAATCACGGCGATATTCGTAAGATTGTCCACGGCGATTGCAAACTGAGAAAGGCTGCTGATTCCCAGGGTCTGCCGCATCTTGAAATTCTGCACATCCACCACCGAACTGCTGTTCGACGTGGAATTGATAGTGAGCAAAGTGCCGGTCTGATAATTGTATCCGACCGAGTAGGGGTTAACTCCGACTCGAATCGTCCCTACGCTGCCGGTATCCGGGTTCAACGAATAAATCGCGTTTTGCTGCGTCGAGGTGGCGTAAAAGAGCCCCGTCTGCCCGGTGGCGCCATTGGGATCACCGGGATCATAAACGACCCCGGTGAGGCTCGCGGACAACGAGGATACCGAGGCTGTGGAACTCTTGATCGGCGGAAAGGTGGCCAGATTCACGACGTCGATTCCTCCCGACACGCTGGTGGTGCCGGAGTTCTGCAGGCTCGTAACCGCCGCAACTGCCCGGTTCGGATCCACGGCAATCGCTGCCGGTGGGCCGCTAAGAGCAACTGTGGTTGACGTGGGGCCTGTCTGGGTGTGCCCGCCGGTCACCGAAGGAGCCAGCACGGTCAGGTCAATGGCCGACAGAGTGTTTGAACCGTTATTGGCCACCAGCGCCAGGGCGTGATCTTGATCGATCTTCACGCCCAGCGGGGAAAGCCCCACGGTGATGGTGTTGGACGTCGTCGTCGTTGTTGTCGATCCGGAAGTCGTGGTAGTGGTAATGGGCACGATCTGCGGGCTTTCCGGATTGCTGATATCAATAAGCGACGCCGTTCCACTCGGCGTGTCCCCGCTGTTGGCCACCACCGCGTAGCCCAACCGGGAAATCACATCAATGCCGATGGGGTTGTTGCCGACTCCCACGTTCCCGATGACGGTGCCATAGGGCGCGATGCCGCCGGCTGCTTTGGCAAAGCCATTCGGATCGATGGTGAGCACAGAGACGCTGTTGCAAGCGTAGTTGGTGACGAGGGCGATGCGGCGGGGTTCATCAATGGCCACTCCCTCGGGCCCTTGTGGGAATGCCGAGGTTGGCTTGCAGGTGCTCGTCATATCCAGGATTCCAACCACGTGCAGATCGATGGAGTTGGTCGTGGACGTTCCACCGGTCGAAGTTGTCTGGACGTCGAGGGCGTAATCGTGCGGCGCGAACAAAAATGCCGCCGGAATGGTCACATCGATTTCGTTGTCGGTCACGGAGGTCGGAGGCGGGATCGGCACTGCCGTGGTCTGTCCCGCTGGCGTTATGGATGTCAGGCCATCCAACCGAACAATCGGAGCTGCCGAACCGGACAGGAAACCCTGTCCGAGGATCCTCAAATTCGCGGGTTGTCCCACGCGTACCGCTTGCGGCATGCAGGGCTTGGTCGGGTCGGTGAGACTGCAAGTGGTGGCCGGCAAGAGCGAACCCAGGGGTGGCTGCGATATCGGGACACCATAGGACGGCGTAGCATCCATAAGCTGCAGGTCCTGTATATGCGCCTTCTGGAAAGTGTTGCCCGGATCGAGATTCATGTAAGTCAAAGTATTGCTGCCAGCGTTGGCCACGAGTACAAATTTTGTTTTTGGATCGTAGGTCATCGGCCCGAACACGTTCACGGGTGTCGTTGCCCCGGAGGGGGTATATGAGCCCGTTCCAACCTGGCCAGTGTTAATCGCGGCAATGATGCGGGTTGGGAAGTTCGTCGATCCGCTTGCCGCCGGGCCGCCCGGATTGATCAGTGAGATCTCATTTCCAACAATTTCAGTGCCGGAATTTTCATTGGGATCGAAGGCAATCAGCAAGTCGGTGAACGGATCGAACGCCACCGAGCGGAAACCGAATTCCGGACCACCCGACGGAACCGGCGCGCACCCGCTGCTGCAACTCCCCGCCGTCACCGTCAGCGTTGTCAAGGATTGGTCGAGCGTGCTGATAAACCCGATCTGCGCCGAAGTCGCCTGATAATCGGCGTAAGCGAATGTGCTGGTAACCGGGTTGATTGCCGCGCCGGACACTGTGGTGGATGTGCTGAAAGAAAAATACGGTGATCCATACTGGACGGTTCCCAATCCAACGCCGCTGCTGCCGGTGCTGGTATTGCTTTCAATGTCGTCGTTCAGTCCGAACTGCGCGTACGTGAAGGAAAACGGATCGATTACCTGCGATACCTGGTAAGTGCCGTTGAAACTTGAGCCGGTCTTCGTTCCAGTGATGCCGGAAATGATTACGGTTCCGCCGAGAATCGGATTGATGCCATGCGGTGTCTGGGTGATGATCTTGGTGGTTCCCGCGGTGCGCACGGCGCCGCTGGTTCCGCCGGATACGAAGGGCGCGATCTGCGCGCTGGTGCCCTGCTGCAACAGATTCACCACCGAGGTGGCGCCGTTCCCTCCACCGGGCGTCACATACGCCAGCGGCAGGTTAGGTTGCATGATGACCTTCGGCGTCGGGCCGGTGTTTACGGCAACCGGAGCGACCACGCACGGCGGTGTTTTCCCCGGGAGGAAGCAGGTCCGGGTGTCTGTTCCAGACTGGTTTGGATTCACATCCACGATGAAGGCGATGTTCGTGCCGTTCGTACTCCCATACGCCACTACTCCCAGATGTGTCGTCGGATCGACGGCAAACGAAATCGGCGAGGGAAGTCCCGTCGCTCCGGGTTGGCTGAGGAGCGTTGGCAGATCGACCGGAACCTTCGTAATGAACGTGAAACTCCTCGACGCCTGCTGAACCGAGTACAAAGCGAGCGTGCTATCTCCGCTGCTGACTACGATTGCCAAATCGTCGCCATTCGAGAAGAAGTTACTATTAATCGCGATGTCCGTTGGAGCAAGCGGCGCCGGCGATGTGCCCGATGGGGGGAACGGGGGTTGGACTGTAGGCACGGTGCCAGTGAGATCGACATATTGCAATTGGTTGCTGGCCTGATCGGTGATTACCGCATAGCCCTTGACGGAATTCAAGGCGATTGCGCTCGGGGCCAGGTTCACCGCCGGCTGCCCCGCCGCGATCAGCGGAATGGAAGTGGGCACCGGCGCAGTGGTAAAGGCCGGTTGGACGGAGATGTTGGTAGTTGCCGACGGGAAACGTGGCGGCGTGCCCTGCGTAGGGTTGCTGGTAAGGGTGGTTTCGTAAAGCCCCGGACTGGGAAGTTGGAAGCCATCCTGCGAAAAAATGACGCGCCTGGCTCCCGACTGGACACTCTTGGTCACTCCATTGCCGTTGAAAGTTACATTCACCGCGTTGCTTGACGTTCCGAAGTATCCGCCGTCGAGCGACACTTCAATCGTGCCATTCTGCGTGGCTTGCTGAAAATTGTCCGGCGCTGCGGCCACCAGTCCTGGGCTGGTATTTACGATGTGCAATTGACACGCGATCGAGGTAGTGGAGCCCGGAAAGTAGGCGCAGCCTGGCGGGGCGGGCGGGGTGGGAGTCGGGGGCGGGGGCAAGTTGGAGATCATAATCCACGCCGGCTGGGTGGGATCGGGTTCCGCAAGGGCAAGCTGCGGGGACAGCAGCCTGACTCTTGTCATGAGCGAGGCGTCACAGGTAACCACCGGCGTCACCCCGGTTGCGCTTGGAGTGCAGTACGCCGACGAAATGGGGACCGTGAAGACTTGTGTGGTGATGCTCAGCGGAGTTTGCTGACCGTTGGCAAGATTGGCTTGCGATATAGGCGAAATAAAACTGATCTGGGAGGTGTTGAGCAGGTTACTCGCTTTCAGAAAGACGTCCTGCAACACCCCTCCCGCCGCGACTGTTGGTGGGTACAGCCCCAAGTAGGTCACCGGGTTGGTTGTCGCATCGACGAGTGTGATCGTGGCCACGAACCAGTGGCTGGAATCGGCGGACGACCACACCACCAGGAACACGGTGGTCGGTAAAGTGGACTTACTGCCGGCGGGCTTGGTGTCGGTTGGCAGCGTCGGTGGCGCGGTGTAGATACCGTTGCCATTTGCATCCATCGTTCCGCAAGTGGGATCGCATGAATCGGATTGTGGGTTTGCGGTTTGATCCGCGAGGACGCTGGAACTTGAGTTGGGCTGCACCAATCTAAACTGCGCACCTACCGGGGGGGCGTTCAGGAACGAGGGGAAAAATGTACTGCTTTGCGCGGGCGTCAAGCCCACAGGCACGGTCGCCGTCGCGGGGGTGACCGACACCCGGATTCCCGAATCCAACGCCACCGTCGCTGTTGCCGTCTTACTCTTCTGCGCATCCGCCGTCGCAGTGAACGTCAGAACCGGCACGAATGGCTTTGGGAAATTTGCGAGGGATGGTGCCGTGTACGTCAGCACGTTCGAACCGTTCGCCGTGGTAATCGTCCACGTCCCGATACTTCCCGTGAGGCCCTGAATTGAGCCGCCGGAAGTGCATGTCCCAGTGACAGCCTTCGGGTTAGGCTGCGCCGTCGTGGGGGCCGGTGTGTAGGAAAACGTGCAAGGCCAGTTGGTTACGGTGGTGGTTGTGGATCCCCCCACCACTGCGGTAAAAGTTTGCACTTGTCCGGCGATTACGGTGACCGAACTCGGCGTCACCGTCACCGTCACCACGTTCGCGCTCGAACTGCCGCACCCCGAGATCGCCAGCGCCGCGCCGGCCCCACATACCGCCAATATCGCATTTCTTGTCGTACGCCAACTCATGGATGACATCTCCCTCACGAATTCACCGCGCAAATTTCCCGCGGGCCCGCCCAAGTTATTTTGCTTCCTGAAACTCGCATCCCGCCGCTCCTCTAGAACTAGAACGTGCGGCTGACCGTAAACCGGAATGTCGTTTTCGGCTCAAAGTAGTTCAACCCCGAAGGCGCGAAGATCGGCTGCACTGCCAACACCACGGAGGGGCTGCAGATCGATTGCCAATTGTTCAAATTATTCGGATCGATGGGCGTAAGCGGATTGGTGAGTCCGCTATTGATGCACTGCCGCGAGAGGTTTTGCCCGTTGATTGCCGCATTTGGCGCGTACAGCGTCTGGTGAATTCGCAACGGATTATACGAGTAATAAATGCGGAACGGCGCCTGGACGATCGGCAAATTCACGATGAACTCGATACCCGCCGAATCCCGCAGCTTGAAATTCGTTCCCGGAGCAATCTGCAATTGTGCCTGCTGGTTCGCCAGCGGGAATTGCTGATTGATGTTGTCAATACCGGTGGGAGCCAACAGCAACCCTCCCTTGCGCAGGACACCGACGGTGCCGATATCGTTGAAGAGCGACATCGCCACAGGTCCGGCGATGGGAATCCGGTATTCAAGATTCATCACGCCTTGCGTGTCGCCGCCGGGGAAGGTGATGCTCTTCAACAGCACCGGCACGTTGATCGCCGCCCCCGATACCGAGATCGTCTGGTTGATTGAATTCGGGATATAGGTCACCGGCGAAACCGCGCGAATGTCGAAGCCGCGCAAATCGTTTTCCCCGCCCAGGTAGAACCGGCTATACGGCGGTACTTCTTTCCCGCCGTAGCCCGTCGTAAACCCTCCCAGGAATCTCACGCCGACCGCGTTGCGCCGGTGATTGATCGGGTGGAAATACTTGAACTCGCCCGTGTTGGTGATGGTGTTCACGTTGCCGCCGATGGGCCCGCCGGTGAACGAAAGCGAATAAAAATAACTCTTGCCGTGAGTCGCGTTGATCGGGTTGTCGATCGTGTTGTAGCTGATCGTTCCCGTGACGGTGCTGGCGATGATCCCGTTGAGTGCGCTGGGCCCCGCGAGGCTGCCGTATTGCAATTGGGTGAACAATAGCTCCGAGGACTGGTTGTAGGTGGAAATGTTGGTGCGCGTCAGGCCGTAGGTCAATCCCACGCGCGTAAACACATGCTTCCTCAGCGCGTAGTTCGCAAACGTGGTGAATCCCGTGCTGTTCTGGTTGTAATCCTGGATGAACTGGGGGTTGATGCTGACCTGCTGCCCGGTGAGTTGCGCGGCCTGCTGGGCCTGGTCGAATTTGTAGAGGGTCGAAAACACCGTGAAGCCGCTGCTGATCGGCCGGTCAAACAGGTAAGGCTCCGTGAATCCGAACATCAGGTTCCGCTGGTATTGCCCGATCTGCGCGGAAAGAGTCAGCGTTTCCCCGAGTCCCAGGAAATTGTTGGTCTGGTAGGTTAGACCGATGAATCCGCCGGCCAGCCCGCTGACGCCGCCCTGCAAGCCAATCGACTGTTTGCCCTTTTCGTGCAGCTTCAGCAGGAGGTCCACCGTACCCTGCTTCTGGTTGCGCTTGATTTCCACGGCCTTGTCGGGATCCAGCTTGTCGAAATAATCGAGCTGGTTGATGCGCAGTACGCTCAACTCCCACGCGCGCTTGTTGAAGAGCTGGCCTTCGTCGATGAGCAGTTGGCGGCGGATGACTTTGTCGCGGGTGGTGGTGTTGCCGCTGAAGTCGATGCGCCGGACATAATACTGCTTGCCTTCGTCGAACTTCATGGTGACGTCAATGCGTTTGGCCGCTTCGTCAATATCGGTTTCGGGGGTGGGCACGAAATCAATGAAGCCGTATTGCCCATAAATTTTTGTGTAGTCTTCGAGAGCCTTGCGGATCTTCGCGGTGGAGAACACATCCCCCTGTTTCAGCGGGAACGCGCCCTTTAGCGCCTCCACCTTCAGCGAAAGCGCTTTGTCCGGGTCGCTGCTGGCAATGCGTATCGTCCCCATCGTGTACTTGTTGCCTTCTTCGATCGGGATGGTGATGTTCACGGCTTTTCCGCTCGTGCGACCCATCACCACGGGAACGCCCCAGCGCCAGCCGGTCGTGTCGATGTTTTCCAGAATCGGATCTTTCACCAAGACCTTGAAATACCCGTTGTCCTGGTACAGCCCGCGAATTCCGACTTCGATGTCTTCAATCAGCTTGTCGTGGTCGTAGGTCTTGGACATCACATTGATTTCGGTGATTTTCAGCGGGATCGAATACGGCCGGTCGTTGTGCATGGCGCGGATCAGTTTCCGCCGGCTGAACGCATGATTCCCCGTGAACTGGATCTGGCCCACCTTGACCTTCGGCCCTTCTTCAATCTTGAACACCAGGATCACCGCGTTGCTCGAGGCAATCCGCTCGTACTGTGGCGTTACTGTTGCGAATTGCCGCCCGTGTTCACCCAGCAGATCCTTCAGGACCACCTCTGCTTTTTTGATGCGGGTTGGGTCAAACTGGCTTTCCACCGTCAAACCGACTTTTTTCTCTTTGAAGCGGTCGAGAATGTCCGATTCCGAAATGGAATGGATGCCGTCGTAGCGGATCCGCCGGATCACCGGCCGCTCCGTTACCTCGAACACGATGACCTTTCCATTTGGTTTGGTCGGCGATTCTTCCACCCGCAATTTCACGTCTTCAAAAAATTGCGTGTTCCACAGGGCCTGGAAATCCCGCCGCAGGGTTTCTTCGTTGTAGGGATCGCCGTCGCGGCTGAAGATGCGCGCTTTCAGGGTGTCCGTTCGAATGCGCCGGTTCCCCACGAACTCAATCCGGTCAATCACAAAATTGCCGCTGTTTTGCGCGGCTCCGCCAGCTTCCTCCGGGGTGAATTCGTCCATTTTTTCGTTGAGGGAATTTAGATCCAGGTTGGCATGAAACAGGTAATGCTCGTGCACTGCGCCCGCTTTTTCTTCTAACCTCGCGCCCCGTGCTTGAATCAAACCAGGAGCAAAGCACGACAGCAGCGCCAGGTGAAGGAACGGTCGCCAGGAGACACCCAAACGCACAGAACGCGCCGGGTTCGTCTCCGCGAAGACACAGACTTTCCGATTAGCGGCCATTGAGAATCTCAAGGCCGCGCCCCCAAACTCAAGATGTTATTCTCCCGCCATGCCCGGTAGGGCTGGTCGCGCGTACCACGCGGGACGGTTCGACTCTGGCTAAACCGCTTCGCGTTCACACGTGTTGCGTCAGATTCGCTAGTGGACGACTGGGGTTGCCTCACCTACCGGCCGGAATGCGAGACCTTCCCCCGCAACGTAAATCTGCAATGTTGCAGGTCTCTGAATTCCCCCCTGGATCAGTGCTTCGGAGAGCGGGTCTTCGACGTACTTCTGAAGAGCCCTGCGCAACGGACGCGCGCCATAATTGCGGTCCGCGCACGTTTTCTCGAGAATCCACTGCCTTGCTTCGGGCGACAGCACCACTTGCACTTGCCGGTGAATGAGTGTGTCATTCAACTGGCCGACGAGCAAATCGATAATGCGCAGAAGGTCTTCGTCGCCCAATGGATTGAAGAGGATTACTTCGTCCAACCGGTTCAGAAACTCCGGATTAAACGCGCGCTTCACTTCACCCAATACCAGGTCTTCCATGCTTCGCAGACTGGCTTCGTCGATGCCGGCCTGGAATCCGATGGAGGTGCGCTTCTGCAAATGCCGCGCGCCGATATTGGACGTCATGATGATGATGGTGTTCCGGAAATCAACCGTATTTCCGAGACCATCGGTCAACTGCCCGTCCTCGAAAACCTGGAGCAAAATATTGAAGAGGTCGGGATGCGCTTTCTCAATCTCGTCCAACAATATAACCGAATACGGCGTCCGGCGCACGCGCTCGGTCAACTGTCCGCCTTCCTCGTACCCGACGTAGCCCGGCGGGGCACCTATCAACTTTGATACGGAATGCTTTTCCATGAATTCGGACATGTCGAAGCGCACCAGCGATTTTTCAGAGCCGAAAAGAAATTCCGCGAGGCGCCGCGCCACTTCCGTTTTGCCGACGCCCGTGGGCCCGAGGAAGAAGAAACAGCCCACCGGCCGTGAGGGTGATTTCAAACCCGCGCGGCTGCGGCGAATGGCCCGCGCCAGCGCGGTGATAGCTTTGTCCTGGCTGATGACGCGCTTGTGGAGTTCCGGTTCGATGCGCAGCAGCTTTTGCTGCTCGTCTTCCTTGATGGAAGTGACGGCGATTCCCGTCCAGCGGGAGACCACTTCCTCGATATCTTCCCGCGTCACAATGCCCGTGGATGCGTCGTCAAGCTTGTAGCGTTCGCGCAGCACGCGCAGATTTTCTTTTTCCTTGCGCTCTTCTTCGGAATAGAACCGCGCTTTTTCGAATTCGTGCGCTGCAATTGCCGATTCCATGCGGTGGGTGATGAATTTCACGCGCTTCTGCACCTCGGCAACTTCTTCGGGCACCGACGCCTGGCGCAACTTCACGCGCGCGCCCGCTTCGTCGATCAGGTCGATCGCCTTGTCGGGCAAAAACCGGTCGGGGATGTAGCGGTTCGAAAGATAAACCGAGTAGCGCAGCGCCTCGTCGGTGTAGCTGACCGCGTGGAACTTTTCATACCGTTCCCGCACTCCGCTGATCACCTGGATCGCTTCTTCCTCGTTGGGCGCCGGCACTTTTACGGCTTGGAAGCGCCGCTCCAGCGAACGATCCTTTTCCACTGACTTCCGGTATTCGCCCGGCGTGGTTGCACCGATGCACTGAATTTCTCCGCGCGAGAGTGCCGGCTTTAAAATATTCGCCGCGTCCAGCGAGCCTTCCGCCGAACCTGCGCCGACAAGCGTATGCAACTCGTCAATAAAGACGATGGAGTTCTGGCTCTCCATCAATTCCTTCATGATCGTCTTCAGCCGCTCTTCGAATTGCCCGCGATACTTGGTGCCCGCAACGATTAAGGATAAGTCCAGTGAAAGAATCCGCTTGTCAGCCAAAAAGGGCGGAACATCCCCATCCGAAATTCTCTGTGCCAGTCCTTCCACGATGGCCGTTTTGCCGACGCCCGGCTCGCCGATCAGCACCGGATTGTTCTTTGTCCGCCGGCAGAGGATTTGAATCACGCGCTCCACTTCGCCTTCGCGTCCCACCAGCGGATCGAGCGACCCTTCGGTAGCCGCCTGCGTCAAATCACGGCTGAACTCCGCCAACAGCGAAGTCTCTTTCGGCCGCGAAGCCGTGGTCTTCTCGCCCGTCGTCCGCGACAACTCTTCCCGCAGCGCAGAGAGGCGCAACCCGCGCTCCATCAGGATTTCCGCGCCAAAGCACTTCTCTTCGCGCAGGATTCCCAGCAGCAGGTGCTCCGTGCCGACGTGCTTGTGGCCCAAGCGCTCCGCTTCTTCCGCTGCCATGTTCAGGATGCGTTTGCATTCCGCGCTCAGCGGCACTTCCACGGAAGTGGAAATTCGCTCGCGGATGGTGATGCGGGCTTCGATTTCTTTGCGGATGGATTCGATCGAGCCTTGCTGGCGCAGGAATCGGTTCGCCAGCGCCTTGTCCTCGCGCATCAAGCCGAGCAACAGATGCTCCGTCTCGATGTACGGGCTGCCGTATTGGCTGGCTTCGTACCTGGCAAAAAAGATGACGCGTCGGGCCTTCTCAGTATATCGTTCGAACACGTTAGCTCGCTTCTCCCCCTGGGGTCCCCGTCGCCTCGGCTCTCACCGAGCGAGTCCGCAGAACGCCATGTTCCAGTCCAACCACGCGATCACATCGTGCGGCCAGCGCCAGGTTGTGCGTCGCGATCAGCGACGTCAGGCGATGCGTGCGATGCAACCGCTGCAGCAACTCGAACACAGCCCAAGCATTCTGCTCGTCCAGATCTCCGGTCGGTTCATCCGCCAGCAGCACGCGTGGCCCTGTGACGAGCGCCCGGGCTATCGCGACACGCTGCTGTTCCCCGCCCGAAAGTTCTCCTGCACGGTGTTCGGCCCGATCCTGCAGCCCAACCTCCGCCAGCCATTTGCGCGCCGTTTCGAGCGCGACTGGCTGTGGTTCTCCGCGCACTAGCAACGGCATCGCTATATTCTCTGCAGCCGTAAAATCCGGCAGCAGTTGATGCCTTTGCCAGAGAAACCCCACGGCTCGATTGCGGAATTCCGCCAGAGCCGCGTCTTCCTTCGTTTCAATCGCTTTATTCGCAAAGTATACTGTACCGCTCGTTGGAGTGTCTAGCGCGCCGAGCAAGTGCAACAACGTACTCTTTCCCGCTCCCGATGGCGCAACGATCGCAACCATCTCTCCTTCGCGCAATTCCAGGTTCGCGTCGGTCAAAACTTCCAGTTTTTTCTCGCCGGTGCCGAAATGCTTCCGCAGTCCGCGCGATTCCAGTACAACGTCGCCTTTTAATACTCCGCCGACCGCGCTGGGCGAACTCATCAGAAACATCCTCCGTGCCGGCGAGGGCTACGGCAAGGTTTTCCGTCACACTGCAAGCTCGCGGACATATACATAAGATGCGTAAAATCGGCCAAGAAACACCGCGGCCAATTGTCACTTGTTTGCACGGGCTTGCCCAACGGTTTTCCCATTTCCTTCCCCAAGCTACCCCCGCGGGTAGAGCGGGAAACTGTTCGAAATTGGAACATTTCTAATTGTCGATGTATCAATACTTTACGGCAGGCTCCGCAGTGGGAATACAGCTCCGGTGACGCGGGTGGACCAGCCTCCCAAGTATTGCCCTCTACTAGGAGCAAATCGAGCGCCATAACCCCTTAGCCCCAATTCCGCGCCTTTTGTACCGGCTTCATTCAAACCGCAGGATCTCCACCGGCAGCAGACGCGCCGCCTGTCTTGCCGGGAGCAGCGTTGCCACAATCGCGATAGTCATCGCCGCAATTCCAATCCACAACCCATCGAAAAAATTGGGATGGAACGGAACGTACGACACAGCGTACACCTGTGGGTCAAGCGGAATCAGTTGATAGGTTCCCGCAACCCAGGCAAAGGCATAGCCGATCACCAAACCGAGCACCGTGCCCGATGCACCAATCGCCAATCCCTGAAACAAGAAAATCCGCCGGATCTGCTCCCGCCGCGTTCCGATCGAAAGGAGCACCGCGATGTCGCGCGCTTTGTCCGTCACGGACATGGAGAGAACGACCAAAATATTAAGGCCCGCGACAAATGTGATCAGTCCGATGAAGATCGCCGTGACCAATTTCTCCAGTTTCAGCGCCCGGAAGAGTGCCTTGTTCTCTTCCATCCAGGTGGCGGCGGAAAATCCCTGCCCCGCGGCTCGCTCCACTTCCGGCGCAATTTGCGCCGCAAGCTCCGGCTTTGTCAGCCGGAACTCCAAGACGTTCACGAGGTCTCCCGCACCCGCCAGCGACTGCGCCGCGGCAAGGGATACGAAACACCAGTTTTCGTCGTAATCGTAGAACCCGGATTCGAAGACGCCGGCCACGCGGAATCGCCGCGTTCTCGGCATCAATCCGAACGGTGTCAGGCGTCCCTGCGGGCTCGTCAGCGTGACGTAATCCCCCGGCCGCAATTTCCACTCGTCGGAGAGCTGCTTGCCGACGATCAATCCATCGATGCCATCCGCGTCCGTCGAAAAATCGAGTTGCCCCGAGGTCAGCTTCTGCAGCGCCTCGTCGCTTTTTTTCTCGCGCTCAATGTCAATCCCCTTCGTCACCACACCCCGCGCCTGCCCGCTAAAGGATAGCAACACCGTCTCGTAAATCGCCGGCGTCACCGAGCGCACACCGGCCATCTGCTGCAATTTCTCAGATAACGCCAGATAGTTTGAAATTCCGCCGGAGCCCGGGCGGGTGAGAGAAATATGTGCGGTCACGCCCAGCAGGCGGTCCTGCAAGGTTTCGCGGAAGCCGCTGTTCATCGAGAGCGCAATCACCAGCGTGGCCACGCCCGCGGCCACGCCGATGACTGAAAACAGGGTGATCAATCGCAGGATCGCTGGGCGGTGGGGTGACCGCAGGTAACGCCGCGCCACAAACCATTCGAAGCTCATGGCGCGCGGAATCCTCTACGCCTTTCCGGCTACCTGCGCCGGTGGCTCTTCTTCGGAGTTTGCTTCCGGCCGCAGCAGGGGGAACAAAATGACGTCGCGGATCGAATGCGAATCCGTCAAAAGCATCGTCAGCCGGTCAATGCCGATTCCCTCGCCCGCCGTCGGGGGCATCCCGTGCGCCAGGGCGCGAACGTAGTCCAGGTCCAGTTGCTTCGGAACTTCGTCGCCGCCCTGCGCGATCTGCGCCAGGAAGCGACGCTCTTGCTCCGCGGGATCGTTCAATTCCGAAAAGCCGTTGGCAATCTCCATCCCGGCCACGTAAATCTCGAATCGCTCGGTCAGGCTCGGATCTTCCGGCTTCTGTTTGGAGAGCGGGGAGATCTCTGTGGGAAAATCGTAGAGGATTGTCGGCTGGACTAATTTGTCTTCCGCAATCGTTTCAAACAGCAACCCGGTCCACTCGCCGTCTGCCAGTTTGCCCTTTGCGGCGGCATATGGCGCGTGATTCGCCTTCGCCCACACGTTGTAGCGCTCGGTTGCGCGTTGGGCTCCGCCTTGCACGGCCAGCTCTTCGAGTGTCGGCGCCGCGCCGGCTGCTCCCGGCCAATACTTCACAATCGCTTCGCGCATCGTCAGCCGCTGCATTTTGCTGAAATCCAGGTCCACCTCGTCATACTTCACGGTCGTCGAGCCTGTAATTGCCTTTGCCACCTGGGCGAAAAGCTGCTCATTCAGGTCCATCAGGTCCCGGTAATTGCTGTAGGCCTCGTAAAATTCCAGCATGGTGAATTCCGGATTGTGCTGCGTGGAAATTCCTTCGTTGCGGAAATTCCGGTTGATCTCATACACCCGGTCGAATCCTCCTACCGTGAGCCGCTTCAAGTAGAGCTCCGGCGCGATCCTTAAATAAAGGTCGATGTCTAGTGTGTTGTGATGGGTCACGAATGGCCGGGCGGTCGCTCCGCCCGCAATCGGGTGCATCATCGGCGTTTCGACCTCGATATATCCGCGCGCGTCAAAAAACTTTCTCAATTCGCGGACAATTCGTGCCCGCGTTTCAAAGATTTCCCGCGACCTCTCCGTCGCAATCAAATCGAGATAGCGCATGCGGTAGCGCAACTCGATATCCGCCAGCCCGTGCCACTTTTCCGGCAGCGGGAGCAGCGCTTTCGACAAAAAGAATAATTCTTCCACCCACACGGACAGCTCACCGGTTTTCGTGCGGAACATGTGACCGCGTACACCAACGTGGTCGCCCAAATCCAGCAATTGAAAAAGCTGGAATCCCCGTTCTCCCACCACATCTTTCTTCACGTAAATCTGAATCCGCTTCCCAGCCCCCTGTAAATGGGCGAAGCCCGCCTTCCCCATCAGCCGATAGGAAACGATCCTGCCCGCCACGCGAACTTCCTGTTTCGCCGCCTCTAATTCCGCGGCCTGCGTCGACGCATGCTCCCGCACCAGATCCGCCGCCGAATGGCTCCAGCGAAATTCCCGTGGAAATGCTTCAAATCCAAGAGCTTGTATCTGCTCAAGTTTTTTCTGGCGCTGTTCAAACTGGTCACGCGGCTCGAATTGCAAGGTAAAGTTCCCTTTCCATGCGGCTGTAACAGGAGTATAAAGGCGGCTGGCTGGCTACGGCAAGGAACGCACTCGACTGTCCCAAACGATACATTCCCATTTTGGTACACGAAATAATATATTATCGATTTTTAAAAGTTTTGTTATACTCAGCACTCTTTGACCCATCCGGCGGAGGTCTAAAGTGCGACTCACCTTATCGCCCACGCGCACCGGCTCTGTCTCTCAAGATTGGAGATCTCCGCTCTCTGCAGAAAAATCCCGAACTTACTTGGACACTTTGCGCGGTCTTGAAACAGCGTACGCCATGTTCAGTGTCAATCTGGATGAGGCCATCGGCCTTCGTCGTCATGGCCGATTCGGAAAAGCCCATCAAGCCCTCTCCGTTGCTCCTGCTCTGTGCAAGAGACTCGCCGACCCACTTCGTTCCCTTCTTCGCGCGATGCTTGTTCATGCTAAACATTTTCGCGTCGTTCCCAATCTCAGCCCGCTCGATCCCGAAAATTTTCAACAAGCCAAGAGCCGCCGGGCCGCGAGTTTCAACGGAATCTGCAGTCGCATTTTTCTAAGCCAGCGTTCGCAGTTTCTCCATAAAATCTCGACCATACTGGATCTCGTTGAGAACCTCAGCGAGGCTTTCTCCGACGCCGCGGAGGAGTTGAACGACGTTTCCTGCGTGCAGCCAGAACGCGGATGGGACACGCTGGACTCTTCACATTACGACCTGAATACCTGCCTTCGCGAAACGATCGTCCTGCTCAAATGCTTTCTCCTGGCCCTGCCGGAGGGCCAGTTGGCGGAATTCAACGCTACGCTCCACTCGGTTCCCATCCCTTCCTCTTCTCCTCTGCTTACCCCGAGGAGGCATCTTGCCCATAGACGGATGACCCTCCTCAAGGGACAATAACTTTGACCCCTTGGGGACGTCTTTTTGGCCCCATGCAACCTATAGACCTCATTTACCTTCTATAGGTGCATATGTGCGCCTCGTCCGTCATCCCAGGGACAACTTTAGGAGCGACTCGGCGCATCCGTACTAGAAGTGGCGCCGCAACTGGACAGTTGGCCCGTCAAAGACCAGCACAACCGGTAGCGTGGACCGAAGCAGAGGCTATCCGTCTGGCTCAGGCGGGCAATGCGGCTGCTTTCGAATTCCTATATCAGCTTCATGGCCGCAGGGTCTATGCCCTTTGCCTGAGGATGGTTGGGAATCCCGCGGATGCGGAAGACCTGATGCAGGAGGCGTTCCTTCAGCTGTTCCGGAAGATCGGTACCTTTCGCGGCGAATCGGCCTTTTCCACCTGGTTGCATCGCATGACCGTCAACGTCGTTCTCATGCGTTTGCGGAAGAAATCGCTCCCCACCGATTCGCTCGAAGAGACCCTGGAACCCGACGCCGAGAATAGCGGCCCCAAGCGGGATGTCGGCGCGCCGGACTTGCGGCTCTCCGGAGCCGTCGATCGCGTCAACCTGGAGCGCTCCATTGAGAAGCTCCCCCCAGGCTACCGGACTGTGTTCGTGCTGCATGATGTGCAGGGCTACGAACACAACGAGATTGCGGACATCATGGGATGCTCGGTCGGAAATTCGAAGTCGCAGTTGCATAAAGCGCGGACGCGACTTCGCGATTTGCTGCAGGAGGAAATTCGACAGCAGGCTCGCGAGGAACGCAAGGCCGCAAAAACTCCGACAGGTTCTTTGGATTAGGTTAGAATGAATAAAACACTCCAGTCACACGGTGCGCAAAATTCGCGGTACAGGTTTCCAGGGACTGCACCCCAGTGCTTCTCCCTCGGGAGTTCGTTGTATGCACTGTAAAGAATTGGAATCCGTTCTAGAAACCGAGGGACTCGGGCTGCTTCCCAAGGACGCCCGGCTGCACCTTGCCACTTGCGGCGCTTGCCAGGCTTATGTCGCCGATCTTAATTCCATCGTTTCCGCAGCCAAGTCTCTACCCTTGGAAGTGAATCCGCCGGATCGCATTTGGATTTCGCTGCGCGCCCAGCTCGAGGCCGAAGGATTGATCAAGGAGCCTTTCGAAGTTTCCGAACCGTCTGCCTGGTGGGAATCTTTCAGCGCATGGTTGAAGCCTCGCGCGTCCGCCACGGTCACTGCTGGCGCGCTGATACTGGCGATGGCCGGCTACATGATGACGCGCATTTCGCACAATGACCCTGCGGGCATGGCAAAGAATCGGCCCGCGGTCGAAAGCCCCCGTCCAGCGCAACCTCAGGTGGCGGCATCGGAACCTCCGGCTCCCACACTTCCCGCGAATGCTGGGCACGCCCAGGCATTGGCTCCTTCCAAAGCGAAAGAACTGGCTCCGTCGCCGTCCGAGTCCGCCTCGTTCACTCTCAGCCAGGCGGAGCTCGACGTGCCCAATATGCAGCTGGCCGGGAATTCACAAGTGGATCTGGCCCTCCGCCAGAACCTGCGCACGCTCAACGCCTTCATCGCCGAGTGCGAACTGCACCTGAAGCAGAATCCGCAGGACGAACTGGCGCGCGAATACTTGAATACTGCTTATCAGCAAAAAGCCGATTTACTCGCCGCGATGATGGAAAGCGGCAGGGGTGAAAACTAAAATGCAGCCTACGATCAAGCACCGCCAATCGTTGCGTGTCTGGAGCGCCGGGCTTCTTCTCTTCGCCGCTTCCACCGCCATTGCCGCATCCCCCGAGCACCAGGAGCGCCATTTCGCCGTCAAAGGCCACCCTGTCGTGGTCCTGCAGAACATCGTGAATGGCCGCATCGAGGTCAAGTCCTCGAAAAATCCGGAAGTCATCGTCTCCAGCACCTCCATCGCGGACAAAGTGGCGATCGACATCGAGCAAGTAGGCGATCGGATTGACATCAGCGCCTCTTCGCTCAGCTCTTCTCCGCTGCCGCATGAAGTCGAAGCCAATTTTCAGCTCACCGTTCCCGAACAGACTGAATTGCAGCTCAAGACCCAGACCGGCCTGATTTACGTGGAGCAAGTTACCGGCGACATGAAGCTGGAAAGCGTTGCGGGCGACGTTCACCTCAAGGAAGTTTCCGGCTATATCATCGTCAAGACCACCGGCGGTTCGCTCGTCTGCACACTCTGCTCGGGGAAACTCGAGTTCGCATCCATCAGCGGCGGCGCCCAGGTCCTTCAGCCGTCTCTCACCAACGTGAATCTGATGACCACCTCCGGCAACATTCTTTATGACGGCGATTTCATCCGGACCGGTCTCTACACCATGCGGAGCGGCAAGGGCCTCGTCGAAGTCCGGTTCTCCGGCAACGATTCCTTCGACCTGAACGCCCGGACCAATCTTGGGGTTGTGGACAATCAGGCGGCGGCGTTCATGAAGCCCGACACGCATGCGAGCCGCCACACCGCGTCGCGCTATGCCCACAGCCTGTTCGGCACCGTGGGTCAGGGCCTTGCCAAAGTAGAACTCTCTTCTTACAGCGGCACCATACGAATCCTAAAGCGCAACTAATTCACTTCGACGGCCAATAGAGTGGTAGCAGGCGAGCGGACGATTTTTCTTTGTGGCTTTCTGCGTAAAAGCAGGAGCTTCGCTTCCCTTCGGCAAGCTCAGGGCAGGCAGCACTCAAAAGAATTGTCTCTTTCACCAATTCCCAAATCTTCGACTTTGGCTCATGCTCTCGCCGCTGTATTCTTTATCTAGCGTTATGAAATCAATTCCGCGCCCGTCGCCATTGTGAACCAAACGCTCACATCTCGCGTCCCTCTCCCCCGCATCCCCATTGTCTGCCTCGCCGGATTCATGGGCTCCGGCAAAAGCACCGTCGGCGGGCGCCTCGCTCGCCAACTCGGCTGGCGCTTTGTGGATCTTGATGAACGCATCGAAACCACCGCCGGAATCACCATCCCACAATTTTTCGAACGCCACGGCGAGCCCGCCTTTCGCCAACTGGAAGCCGACGAACTGCGCGCCGCCCTCGGCCGCGCCGTCGAACAAAAAGAACCCACAATCCTCGCTCTCGGCGGCGGCACGTACGCGCAGCCCGGCGCTCCGGAATTCCTCCGCAACGCGGGTGTCCCGGTGATCTGGCTCGACGCCCGCATCGAAATCCTGCTCTCTCGCTGCATGACCATGACGGGCCGCCCGCTCTTCCGCGATGAAGCCAGCTTCCGGGCGCTTCACACGCAGCGGATCGTTTCTTACCAGCTTGCCGATTTTCGCGTGGACAGTTCCGGCGATGCCGCCGTGGTGGTCGCCGAAATTCTTCGCCGCGGTATTGCGGGCGCCCCGGCTGCTGATCTCGAAGGGCATCTCGAACTCGAAAAGCCGAAACCCTGAGGGGGCTCCATGAGAAGTGATTCTTTCCGTCGAACTTCGTTCAGCGCTCCAGCAACGCTGCTGATCCTCGCCGTCCTGATCGGACTTTCCGCCTACGCCGCCGACAAAAAAGCAGCGCCCGGCTCCGTGTTCATGGCGGATAAAGGAAAATTTAATATCCTTCTGGATGGCACCTCCATCGGCCGCGAAGAATTTGAAATCGAACCTTCCGGAGCCAACTGGATCGCAAAGGGTTCCACTTCGATGAAAACTCCCGACGGGAAATCCGCCAAGGTTACCGGCACCCTCACACTTCAGCCCGACGGCGCCCCGCTCAGCTACGATTGGTCCGCGCAAACCGACAAGTCCAACTCCGCGCATATCCTCTTCGTCAACGGGGTCGCCAAAACCACACTGCAGATGCAGGGAGCCGCTGCCTATCAACAGGAAAACTCCTTCGGTTCGCCGCTCATCGCCGTCCTCGACAACAACCTCTACCACCAGTTCGAACTCCTCGCCCACATCTACGACTGGAGCAAGAAAGGCGCGCAAACATTCCCGGTCCTTATCCCTCAGGAGCTAACCCCGGGTGCAATCTCCGTCGAATCCACGGGCACCGCCTCCGCCGGCGGAAAGTCCTACGAATCCCTGAAAGCAACCACTGCGGACCTCGAAATCCTTCTCTACCTCGACTCCAGCCATAAACTCATCCGCCTCGAAGTCCCCTCCGCCAAGGTAGCCGTCGTCCGCGAATAGCCCTGGCAGCCCCATGGCCGCGTAGTTTTTCAGTGTATAATCCCGGTCAACTCGGTTTTGGATGGTGAACCTTGGACAGTATTCCGACTCCAAATCTTTGGGTTCCGGTGTGTTGTTCGCGCGTGATGCGCTACAACGTGTTCGCGCAACAGGGTGGCGCCGCCTATGGCGTCCTGGTTTGCCCGGTGTGCAACAAGAGCGTGACGTTTGAGTTGGAACATCAAGTCGACGTGAGTACGTATGGAGAAGGCTCGCGCGTGTTGAGCATGTTGGGATCTCCAAAGCCCCCGACTGCGGAGCGGAAGAAACCGCATGGAGATGCCGAGCTGGACGAGAAGACATTGTGAAGCAGCCCCCCTTCTGAAGAACGGGCTCGGACATGATTGACGAGACCATCTCTCACTTCCGCATCATAGAAAAACTGGGTGAAGGAGGAATGGGCGTCGTCTATAAGGCCGTCGACATCCGTTTGGACCGCCCGGTTGCGCTGAAATTTCTTCCGGATAAGATCGCGAAGGACTCGCAGGCGTTGGAGAGGTTTCGCCGAGAGGCGCGAGCCGCATCCGCCCTGAATCATCCGGGCATTTGCACAATCTACGACATCGGCGAGCACGACGGCAGGGCGTTTATCGCCATGGAGTTCATTGACGGAGAAACGCTGCGCAGCCACATCCGCGGGAGGGCGCTCCCTGTTGAAGAAACGCTGAAGCTTGGGATCCAGATAGCAGAAGCATTGGATGCGGCGCACACCGAAGGGATCATCCACCGCGACATCAAACCAGCGAATATTTTCGTGACAAAACGCGGGCAGGCGAAAGTGCTGGATTTTGGTCTTGCAAAACTTGTTCCCAAAGGGGTTGCGAAAGCGGACGCGGACTTCGGCGGAGAGGCGCCGGATTCCACTTCGATCGTGGGAATCATCAGCGGTACTCCTTCCTATATGTCGCCCGAGCAAGTCCGCGGAGACAATCTGGACGGGCGCACGGATATCTATTCGCTCGGTCTGCTGTTGTATGAAATGGCGACGGGGCGCCAGGCGTTTAGCGGGGGCACGGGCGGAGTGATCATCGAGGCAGTTTTGACGCGGTCCCCTGCTCCCGCGCGAACCATCAATCCCGATATCCCGCCGCAGCTGGAAGAAATCATTGACAAGGCGCTCCACAAAGATAGGGAGCAGCGGTATCAGCATGCGGCTGAGGTGCGCGCTGAGCTGCAACGACTGGAGCGGGGCACTGATTCCGGCTGGCGCGCCAGGGAAGAAACAGCACGATCTGTCCTAAGTTCGAACACAGGTCATTTGCAGACGAAGGAGGATCAGACGGCACGAGATTCGACGGGCCAAACCAGCGCGCCTCGCACGGAGCGGGTTTCTAAGATCATTGACTCGATTGCCGTTTTGCCTTTCGAAAATGCGAGCCGCGACGCGGAGCATGAATACCTGGGAGACGGGATCGCCGGCAGCCTGATCAATATTCTAGCGACCATCCCGAAACTACGAGTGATGGCACAGAGCACGGTATTTCGCTATAAAGGCCGCGCGATTGATCCGCAAGCGATCGGTCGCGAGCTGAATGTGCGCGCGGTGCTCAGCGGAAGAATCATGCAAAGTGGTGGAGCGTTGCGCATCGGGACCGAGCTCGTGGATGTGGCGACCGGGTCGCGATTGTGGGGCGGGCAATACGATCGCAAGACGGGCGATATTTTTGCGATCCAGGACGAAATCTCCAACGAAATATCGGAAGCACTGCGGCTGAAGCTAACCCGAGCGGAAAAAAAGCGGCTGACGAAGCGCCAGACGGTCGACGCCGAGGCTTACCGGCTTTACCTGAAAGGCCGTCATCACTGGAACAAGTGGACCGAAGACGGATTCTACAAGGCGATCGAATACTTTCAGCAAGCTGTGGAGAAGGATCCCGGCTACGCTCTCGCATTTACGGGTTTGGCCGATTCGTACGTGCTCCTGGGATGGAACAGCTATCTGCCGCCGAAGGATGCGTTCCCGAAAGCCAAACGGGCCGCAATGGGCGCGTTGCGGCTCGACCCGGATCTCGGAGAAGCCCACACGTCTGATGCAGCCGTGTTGTGGCTCCACGACTGGCGGTGGCCGGAGGCTGATAGCGAATTCAAACGCAGCCTTGCGCTAAGTCCCAGCCATCCGACGGCAAGTCATTGGTATGCCGAGTCTTTGATGACTATGGGACGCCACGCCGAAGCTATCGAGAGAATGAAAAGCGGCCAGGAGCTCGATCCGCTCTCCCTGATTATCAGCGTCGCGATCGGCTGGGCCTTTTACATGGCCCGGCGATATGAGGAGGCCATCGAACAGTTCCGACGAACTGTGGAATTGGACCCGAACTACCCCGTTACGTACTGGATTCTGGGACTGGTGCTCCGGAAGATGGGCCGCTATGAAATGGCAATCGCCGGGGGTGAGAAGGGGGTGAAGCTGTCGGGCGGCAGTCCTTTGATGAACGCGGCGTTGGCGCAAACCCTTGCCACTGCCGGCAGGAAAGAGGAAGCAATGCGGATCCTCGATGATCTGACAAACCTGGCAAAACAAAAGTATGTTGCGCCGTATTTTTTCGCCGGAATCCACGTCGGCTTGGGAGAAGAAGATCGCGCGATGGAATACCTGGAAAAATCCTACGAAGAGCACTCCCACTGGTTGATGTATCTGCACATGGATCCCAGCATGGACGGTTTGAGGTCCAACCCGCGTCTTCAGGACTTGTTGCGGCGCGTCGGCCTTCCCTTGCCGCACGCTCGCGATAAGGCAGAAGATGCCAGACTGCAATGATGGGGAGACTCCGCCCACAAACTCATGCGCCTGGAAATCCACGGTTATTGAGGTCCTAGAGGGTTGTCTGCGCGTACAGGTTTTCGTTAGCTAGTCGAGCAGATCCGGCTCGTCACGGAGGATGCGGGCGAGAAGCGGCTGAAACTGGAACCATCCGGCGAAATGAGATCCGACTTGCCCCCTGGTAGCGATGGCCTGCGCGTGATCGATCTTTACCGGCTTACCGGCCGCCTCGGCGAGCAACTGCGCCTGGCAACTCCGGTCCATGGTGATGAACCACCAGGCCGCCTCTTCTACCGTCTCGCCCACGGTGAGCAAGCCGTGATTCCGTAAAATCGCCGCCTTATGCGGGCCAAGCGCTTTAGCGATCCGCTCTCCCTCGGACGTTTCGTACACTACACCTGTGAAGTCCGCGAACAAGCCATGGTCTTCGTAAAACGCGCAGGCGTCCTGCGTGATGGGATCAAGCAGCCGCCCGAGTGACGCCCAGGATTTCCCGTACATCGAATGCGCATGCGCCGCGGCAACCACGTCAGGGCGCGCAGCGTGTATTTGCGAATGAATCGCAAATGCCGCTCCATTTACGGGCTGGTTGCCCTCGACGACCTGGCCGCGATGGTTCACCAGAATCAGGTCCGACGCGCGGATTTGCCCGAAATGCATCCCGAACGGGTTCACCCAGAAATGGTCCAGCCGTTCAGGATCGCGGGCCGTAATGTGGCCGGCCACTCCTTCATCAAATGCGAAACGCGAAAACAGGCGAAATGTGGCGGCAAGCATGCGCTTGCGATGCAAGCGCTCCTCGGCCGCAGTGGCAAATTTAGGCGGTTGCGGAACGTTTGGTGCGCTTGCGGGTGAGCCTGCCATTTCGTCCTCCGGCAAGTGGGAAGTGGAGACTGGAAGCTTACTTCGTTTGCAGCCAAAATGCGACGCGCCAGTGGAATTAACGCCCGGCACAATCTCCGTCGAATCCACCGCCGCCGGAAAATCCTACGAAGCCCTCAAAGCCAACACCTCCGGCCTCGAAATCCTTCTTTACCCCGACTCCGGCCACAAACTCATCCGCCTCGAAGTCCGCTCCGCCAAAGTAGCCGTCGTCAGCAGGGGCAGGCGGCGATAACAACTGAACGTCAGAAAATGTAGATGACCTCGACCGTACTAGCGCTGCAGCCCTTTCGGCATCGGAGACCCCAAGACCCACCCTCCCAACCCGAGGGTGGGGCACCCGTGCTTCGATTCCATTCCACTCCCCAGTAAATTATAAGAGTGGTATCCTAATCAACGATGTGGACACTAAAACCAAGAAATAGAATTCCGTCCGGGCCACCCGCCCGGCAGCCGGCCAAGAATTGGCCTTGTCTTGATTACACGGAAAAACACAAACAGCGTCCCACCATCGGGACGCCGTTTGTTTGAGCCCTAACCCCTGTTACCCGAACTTTTCTTTACCGTGCCAGCGGGCGCTGGAACACCGGCATACCTGGCCTCCGCAGCGGATATCCCTGCGGCTGACCATGGGCTTGCGCGGGGATCAGCCCATTCGAATGGCTGGCATGTCCGATGTGCCCGTGCTGCCCGTTGCCATTCGCCGGCGCGGGCTGCGGTAGCCGTGCCGGGTTACCGATAGGGCGGAGAGTGATCGGCGCAGCGTTCACGTGATCGCTGATCGCCTGCAACCTCTTCAAAATGGATTGCCACTGTTCCCAGTCCAGTTGCCGCAAAAACGGACGCAGCCCCTGGATGAACGGATCTTCGAGGAGCGCTTCGCCGTCCGACTCCGGAATGAAGAACCGGTTCAGGCCGACATTCAGCGCTTCGGAAATCTTCTCCAGCGTGCCGAGGCTCGGGGTCATCTGCCCGCTCTCAATGCGCGAGAGGTAGGAGCGGCTGACCTTGGACTTCGACTGAAGCTGGCTCTGGGTCATCGCGCGCGACTCTCTGAGCTGGCGAATCCGCTGGCCGATGTTCTCGACCGTTTCCTGATTCGCAAACTTGGGAGAGATCGCTTCGGGAGCCACTTCTTCCTGCGGGGCCTCCTGCGGAATCAGGTATTCCATCCGCTGAGGCAGTGCCCGCACGCAACGACGGCAATTGCCGGTGCGCGTGCGGTATTGCACTAGGCCGCAGGTCTTGCAGCGAATGACTTCGCGGTCCATTTCCAATGAATTCATCGTCGCCTCTTTATCCAAATGTGCGGACACCGGCACTCCTCGTTTGACTTTTGTTTATTCCGGCGTGCGGATAGGAAGGAACGTCGGAGCGTTCTCGGGGGAAGGCAGTTACTGGCGCGATGGGAGTGTCACTCGGGCACGTGTTTCTTGTCAATAGTATTTTTCAAAAAAATGTGACGGGAACACCCGGAATCGCCCCTGTTTACGCCGTGTTTTCGCCTGTCCGCCTGGCCGGGGCTGTCGCGTTTCAACAGCCGCTAGTGCTTCTCCCCTCTTCACATCACTACAGCTTGTGCTTTCGTTCCCCTTTTCCGCTGCTTTTCAATTCCGCACATTCATTTCATTTCGGCACACTTTGGGGTGCGAATGCGAAGCTTTCGGTTTTACGGTGTAAGCGCGGCCACCCAAATCGCCCAATCATACCGCTACCCGAATCTACGTTACAATTTCTCTTTCCTCAGGAGCCCCTATGCCCACGCGCGAAGACGCCTGGAAGATCGTTTGCGAATTCACCCAATCCGAAAGCCTCCGCAAGCACATGCTGGCCGTCGAAACCTGCGTCCGCGCTTACGCCCGCAAGAACGGCGCCGACGAAAACACCTGGGGCCTCGCGGCGCTCCTCCACGATTTCGACTACGAGCGCTGGCCCAACGCCGAGCATGCGGCCGACCGCGAGCATCCGGCCGAGGGCGCCAGAATCCTCCGCGAGCGCGGCTACTCGGAGGAGATCGTTCGCGCCATTCTGTCCCACGCCAGCTATTCCGGCGTGCCGCGCCAGTCGCCTCTCGAACACACGCTCTTCGCGTGCGACGAACTCGCCGGCTTCCTCGTTGCCTGCACCCTCGTCCGCCCCTCGAAAAGCATCCTGGATCTTGAAGCCAGCTCGGTTAAAAAGCGCATGAAAGACAAAGCCTTCGCCCGCGGTGTCTCCCGCGAAGACGTCGTTAAGGGAGCCGAAGAGCTTGGTGTCCCTCTTGAGGAGCACATCACCTTTTGCATCGCCGCGCTCCGCGAGAACGCCGAGGCTCTGGGCATCCGCGGCTCCCTCTGAAATTGGTCGGTGGGTTTGGTCCGTGAAAGCGGTGGCACAGCCACCGCACTCCAAAGTGTCCGATGCGGACGGCGGCCGCTACAAAGGCGGGAGAGGCCACTTGAAAGTGGCCGCTACGATTATTCCTCCCAATTGTCCCCACGCTTCGCGATGTGTTACCTTCTCGACGACAATCCCGCGCCTTCCGCTCCGCTGGCGGAAGAATTTTCGAATACGCTCTTCTCATCACCAAGGAGACTCCGCATGGAACCTCTCGCCACGCTTTTCACCATCTTCGGCGTAATCTTTCTTTTGCTGGTTCTCGGCGCGGTCCTCGGCTCGTTCTTCACCGTGCAAACCGCCGAAGTGGCCATCGTGCAGCGCCTCGGCAAATTCGCGCGTGTCGCGGGGCCCGGCCTCAACTGGAAAACGCCGTTCATCGAAACCGTCGTACGCCGCATGAGCATGAAGGTTCTGCAGTTCGACGTGCAGGTGGAAACCAAAACGCAGGACAACGTCTTCGTGCAAATCCCGGTTTCCATCCAGTACAAAGTCCTTCCCGAAGGGGTCGAGTCCGCGTTCTACAAACTCTCTGATCCCGTCAAGCAGATCGAATCCATGGTGTACAACGTCGTCCTCGGCCACGTCCCCAAAATGAAGCTCGACGACACTTTTCTCAATCAAGCCGACATCGCGAAGGACCTCCGCGACTCCCTCGACAGCTCCATGCACGAATACGGCTACAACATCGTCAAGGTGCTCATTTCCGATATCGTTCCCGATCCCAAGGTGAAAGCCGCGATGAACGACATCAACGCGGCGCAGCGCGAACGCGAAGCCACCGTCTCCCGTGCGGAAACCAACAAGCTCCTCGCCGTCAAGCAAGCCGAAGCGGAAGCCGAGTCCAAGCGGCTGCAAGGCGAAGGCATCGCCAATCAACGCAGAGCGATCATCGCCGGATTGAAGGATTCGATCGAAGATTTTTCGAAAGCCGTGGCGGGCGCCACGCCTCACGACGTTATGCAACTCGTCCTGATCACCCAGTATTTCGACACGCTGAAAGATATCGCCGCCAACGATCGCACCAACACCGTGCTTGTGCCGCATTCCCCCAGCACCATCAACGACCTCTTCAGCCAGTTCCGCGACACCATGGTCACCACGAACGCCCTTTCCACGCCGCCGGACGTCTCCGGCCCAGCCGGCGGCCGCTTGAAGTAATTCCCGCGGTTGCTCGCAGCGGTGGCCAATTTTCATTGGAAATGGGAAGTGGGTTAAAGCGTGATCTCAAGCGGAAGCAGAACCCTCGGCCCGCGCCGCAGCTTTAATAAAGTTGGCGGTCAAATCCGGTGCGCTAATCGGCAGCATATGCCCACCCGACACGAGTTGCAGGCTCACCATCGAGCTCTTCGCTTTCATCGCTTCTCCATGCGCCTGGTGGTTCAGCACCTCGTCGCTGGTCCCATACAAAATTCGCACCGGCATCCGAAGAGAAGAGTACCGCGCGACCATCGGCGCCAAATCCAGATTCACGGCCCTCATGTCCGATGACGTGTTGTAAAAACTCCGCGGCCGCAGGCCCAGAATCCCGCCCGCTCGCGTTGGAAAATCAGCGGGCGCAGGCTCCGGGGCGAAGATCGCATCCAGGATCGCTTTCCCGCGCCGGATCCCGATCGGCGTTGCCACGGTCCACGCCACCAGCCACCGCAAGAAGTTCGATTTGATGTCCAGCGCCCGGAAAGGCGCCGGCACATGTCTCGGCACGTGCGTGAGCGGCGCAATCAGCGCCAGCCCTTTCACTGCCTCCGGATGGTCGAGCGCTACGCCCAGGGCAATCGCACCCCCCAACGAGTGCCCCACCAACAGCGGCCGCTGCAGCCCCAGCTTGCGGATAAACTGTGCGACTATTGCTGCCTGCCCCGTGAGGCGTCCCGTCGCCCCTGGCGCACGCATCGAGTAACCGGAACCCGGCCGGTCCATCAGGATCACGCGGAACTCATCCGTCAGTCGTTCCAGCAACGCATATGTAAAGTTGCCCATCTGTCCGCCGAGCCCGTGAAGAATGACGATGGGGGGCCCGGTGCCCTTATCCAAATAATGAATCCGCGCGCCGGCAACCTCGACGAATTGCCCGCGCGGCGGCAAAGCGGTTTCAACGCGTCGCGCGGTGATGGCGGTGAAAATCACCAGCCCGCCTACACTCACCGCCACAAGCACGACTAGAGCAAAGATCAGCGTCATGATCGCAGCCCTTCGTTGAGCCGCGAAAGTGAGCCACCATTGCACGGCTGGGTTTTGAACAGATCAAGGAAAAAAGCAGATTCCTCACCCCGTTCAAAAAGCGAACGGGGTTCGGAATGACACGTTTTAAGCAGGTTCGCCGTGCTCTTCACTCTGCGATCCCCTATTTTTCCGCGCGCGCGAACTCCATCGTACCGTCGTTCACGCTCGCGAACCGGAACTCCAGCATGTCCAGCGCGTAGTTCTGATGCAGCCGCCACGGCCGCTTCGACCCCTGCTTCGGAAGCACATCCTTCGCCCGCTGGATGTAGCCGGAACTGAAATCAATCGCCGGCTGTTCCGCAATCGAGTCATCTCTTTTCCTCGGTGTGCAGCGGACATATCCGCCCGCGTCCATATGCTTCAGCAACCGGCACACATATTCCGCCGTCAAATCTGACTTCAACGTCCACGAAGCGTTGGTGTAACCGAAGGACGACGCAAGGTTCGGCACATCGCTGTACATCATTCCCTTGTAGCTCATCGCCCGCGACAGCGTCACCGGCGCGCCATCCACCCAAACTTGCATCCCGCCCATCAACTGCACCTTCAACCCGGTCGCGGTCACAATGATATCCGCTTCCACTTCTTCGCCCGACCGGAGCCGCAAGCCCTTCTCTGTAAATGTTTCAATCTCGTCGGTCACTACCGATGCCTTGCCCGATCGGATCGCGCGAAACAAATCCTCATCGGGGATGAAGCACAGCCGCTGGTCCCACGGGTTGTAGCGCGGGGTGAAATGCTTCGCCACATCGTAATCGGGTCCGAGCGATTTCTTCGCCAGCCCCAGGATCCATTCCTTGATCTTCTCCGGTTTTCGGCGCGATCTCTGAAACAGGAACATCGCGATCAGCACATTTTTCCAGCGCACGATGCTGTAGGCGAGCCGCGCCGGCACTTTTCCGCGCAACCATTTGGCAACCAAGTCTTCCGACGGCAGCGCCAGTACGTACGACGGCGACCTCTGCAGCATGTACACATGGGCGGCGGTCACCGCCATTGCCGGCACCAGCGTCACCGAGGTAGCGCCGCTTCCGATCACGACAACGCGCTTATCCTTATAGTCGAGAGCTTCCGGCCACTTCTGCGGGTGCACGACCTGCCCGCGAAATTTTTCCATCCCCGGCCAGCCCGGCATGTAGCCGCCGGCGTAATCGTAGTAGCCGCTGCACATATAAAGAAAATTGCACGTGAACCGCGCCACCGAACCGTCGGCTCTCGTCGCTTCAACCGTCCATTCCGCGTGCGCCGACGACCACCGCGCCACCTTCACCTGATGCCCGTAGCGAATCTTCCGATCGATTCCGTATTCCTGCGCCGTCTCCCGGATGTACCGTAAAATGGACGGCCCATCCGCGATCGCTTTCGCCTCTCGCCAGGGCCGGAAACGGTAGCCCAGCGTGTACATGTCGGAGTCCGAGCGCACTCCCGGATAGCGAAACAGGTCCCAGGTGCCCCCGATCGCGTTCCGTCCTTCTAAAATTAGATAGCTTTTTTTCGGGCATTCCGCCTGCAGATGATAGGCCGCGCCAATTCCGGAAAGCCCCGCGCCCACAATCAGCACGTCGAAGTGCTCAATCCCTTGCGCATCATCCGCACCTAGAGGCGCGCTTTCCACCACCGTTGCTCGATCCGCCATCCGCGCCGCCTCCGCTACAACGTAGCTCTGCACACCAAAGTCTACAATCTGCTTCTTGAAGTTTACCCAGCAGCGCAGAACAATACCACGCTCCGGTGTTCGTGGCAGGCGCCTTAGGGCTTCTCCCCCAACTGCTTCAACTTCGCTTCCGCGCTTTCCTGAAGTCCCTTGCGGAATGCGTCGTTGCCGCTGGTATCCGTCGCCAGCATCTGCAGCGCCTTCTTGGCATTTTCCCGCGCCAGGTCTTTCTGCCCGTCCGCAAGATATGCATCCGAAAGGCTGTCATACACATTCGCTGAATCGGGGAACGCACTGGCATTCAGCTTCAAAATCTCAATCGCGCCTTTGTTATCTCCCTCCTGTAGATGCTCGTAACCAATCATATTCACCAGCCCTTCATCGAAAAGTTTCGCCTGCGAATCTTTCTGCCGCGCAGCCGCCAACTGCAGCGCCGCTTTTTCCGCGCCGCCCGGCGAGTCGATCAGTTTGAGTATTTCGGGAGGCTCGCCGCGCCGCGCCGGATTCGGCGGCGCGATTCCCGGCGTCTTCACCAGCGTCTGTACGTACCAATCCACAATGATCGCCGGCAACGACTTGTGCGCCGCAAAAATTTCCACGCCGTGCCCACCATTCGGATACTCCGCAAACCTACTCCCGGGATTCGCCGAGAGGCTATACAGCCACTTCATGAGTTCCACTGCGCCGCCATCGTCGTCCGCAGCGGAAAGCAGGACCGGCAGCTTTTCCGACGCGCTCAAAAACGCGCGTGCCTCGCGATCCGCATTCCCCGAAAGGAGCACCAGAGATCTCACTTCAGTATGCCGCCGCGCCAGATGGATCGCTTGATTCACGCCGCAGCTCGCGCCTCCCGCGCCGACGATATGTGGGTCGACTCCCGGCTGCGACACCAGGTAGCGGTACGCCACGTCCACATCCCCCGGCCATTTTTCGTTCAAGACTCTCACGGCCTCAGCCTGCGGCAAATCCTTCGGTGCCGTGCCTTCGCTTTCTCCATAGCCGCGGAAGTCCAGCGTCATCACAGAAATTCCCTTCGCCGCCAGCTGCTTCGCCAGACCATCCCAACCCTTGCGCTGCTGGTTGCACTGGTGCAGCAGCAACACGCCCGGTCCCGGCTTCCCTGCCGAGAAAAAAGACGCCTTCAACTTCGTCCCATCTGCCGCCGCGAGATCCACCACTCGCGGCCCCGGCGTCTGCTGCGCCGCGCAACTCATCGCTAGCATGAGCATGCCTGCCAGAAACCCGCTCGCCGCGCTTACATTCTTCGTCATCATGAGAAATTCTCCTCTCCCGGCCCCGCTCTCCCAGTTACCGCTCGGAATCATCGCGCAACTCAACCCGCTCAAGCCGATATTCTATTGCGGCCGTTTTCGTTTCACCAGCCGTCGCCACGCCCACTACGCATGGGAGTGGGCGGGTGTATAATCCTCCCCGCTTTCCAAACAAGCGATCATGGTCCGGCTGGAATCGCATGGCACAATCGGGGGTGCAGTTTATGCGAAGAATTTCTTTCTGCGGCGTACTTTTCTTCCCTCTGATCGCTTTTGCTGGCTCCGCACTCACGCAAGCGCAAACTCCGACCGAAACCAAATCCCCGCAATTCTTTCTCGTCCTGCTGAATCGCCCGGCCAACGCCCCACAACTGAGTAAAGAGGCGGGTGCAAAACTCCAGGAAGAGCACATGGCCAATATCCGCAAGATGGCTGCCGAACACAAACTCCTGGTTGCCGGCCCATTCATGGACGACACCACGCTCCGCGGTATTTTTGTTCTGCAAGCCGAAACTTTGGCGCAGGCGCAGACCTGGGCGGATAGCGATCCCGCAGTCAAGGCGGGCCGGCTCGCCGCCGAATTGCACGGACCGTGGATGATCGACCCGAGCGCCATTCACGCTCCCGCCGAGCCGCCGGGAATGGAGCAGTACACGCTCGTGCTGATGAAGCGCGGGGATCATTGGAACCCCGACGCCCCGGAGTTTATGGAAGTAATTAAGCGGCATCACGCCTTCGTGCAGCAGATGACCGAGCAGGGAAACCTCGCCATCGCCGGCCCGTTCCCGCTCAGCGATCCGGGCGAGCTGCGGGGAGTCTCGATTTTTCGTGCGAACGAATCCCGGACCGCCAAGCTGATGCAGGAAGATCCAGCCGTCAAAGCCGGCCTTCTCAATCCCGAACTTCATCCCTGGGCCACGGGCAAAGGCGTGCTTGCCTCAGGCCAGCCCCTGCAATAGTTATCCTCCGCCCCGCCGAGCACAACAACAAGGAGGAACGAACACTGTGGACCTTAATGCTTAGCATACGTCCTCCGCTGATTACATTCGCCAGGGTCTCCCTTAGTTGGTTAAATAGTGGGGATTAATTCGAATCGAGAGGACCCTCCCTATGAAATGGCCACTTAAGCTGGCTTTGCTGGTGCTCTGCCTCACTGCCACTCGCGTAACGATCGCGCAAACAGAAAAGCCCTTAACGAACGCAGACGTCTTAACCATGACTAAGCAAGGCTTCGCACCCAGTCTGATTGTGAAAGCGATTCAGACCAGCAGCACATCTTTTGACGTATCGGCGCAGGCGCTTGTGGAATTGAAGAACGCCGGCGTGGATCAATCCGTGATGGAAGCAATGCTCGCGGCACACGGAGCCAAGCATTCGGCGGCCGTGGAACCGGAGCATGGAGCCGCGTCCCCGCTCGATGCGGCAACCAGTGACCCTTCCAAGCCTGCTTGCAGTCCGGCTGGTGGATGTCTGCTGCGAGACAGCACGGAGGTCCCGCTGAAGTTTGCGACAGACGTAAACTCAAAAAGCGCCCACGAGGGCGATCCCGTTGAGTTTCTTCTCGATGAGGATATAAAAGTAGGCGACACCGTCGTAGTTCCCAAAGGGGCTCACGCTGTGGCAACTGTCTCGGCGGCCAAAAAAGCCGGAATGATGGGCAGGCCTGGCGAACTCAACGTCCAGTTGCAGTATTTGGTGGTCGGCACCAACCACATTCATCTTCGTGGCACAAAGGGCAAGGAAGGCGACAGCAAAACGGGCGCCACGGTCGCGCTGACTGTGATCTTCGGCCCGATCGGCCTGATCAAACATGGCAAAAACGTGGATATTCCTATTGGGACGCCTTTGAAGGCATACGTGGACCAGGACATCTGGCTTCCGCCAACGAAACTGATGTAGTTGCGAGGTTTTAAACCCCGCACGTCTGCGGATGCCTGGCTAAAGCGAAGAAGGCGGCGTAAAGCCGCCCCTACGTGAAAATAGGAAGCGCCCAGCGGAAGAGGACGCTCGGGCGCTTCAGGGCGGCTGGGATTTGCGTTGAGCTGGTCGTGTTACGCGGACTTGGCCCGTTTTTGGGCGGCTTGCATTTGTGCGTGGATGGCCTTCATTCGCTCGCGGGTTTCTGCTACGCGCTTGCGGCCGTCGGGCGTGGCGTCGATGAGCTTCTCGAAGCTGGCGGCGAATTGCGGGCCGTACGCGGCGCGGATTTCGCCGAGGAGCGGCTCGATCTTGGAGAAGACGCCGATGTGCTCGCCGTTGCTGTCGGCGAAAAGTTCCAGGCTGATGGCGCCGTTTTTGACGAGCGCGGCGGCCATCTCCCAATAGGTGATGACCATGCGCAGATAAGCGCTATTTTCGCCAAACATCGCGGTGTTGAAATCCGCGAACGATTGGGGATTGAAGTCGCGAAAATACCAGTTGCGCGCCTTGCGCATGGTCTCTTCGCGGCGGAGATTGTAGAGTTCGAGGATGAGTCCTGCTTCTTCTTGTTTCGACATGAGAGAAAGCTCCTTTGGAGTAATTACCGGCGCTCTGCGGGGCAGGAATCCAGCACTGCGAGGCCGGGTCGAGGTTAAGGGTTTTGGCGGTCAGCCGGGAGCAATTAGCTGCTGAGAGGCCTCGGCCTGTCGCAAAGGGCGCGACAGGCCGAGGCGCGCTGGCATAAAAGCCAGCGCTACATGGAATAATAAAAAGAAAGGTCAGTGGCTTTCGCTGTGGCAGCAGCCGGCGTCGGCCTTCGCCGCGGCGGCTCGAGCGGGTTCCGAGGACTTCCCGGCAGCCGGCGCGGGATATTTGTCGTGATGGCGCACCCATCCCATTGGATGCGGCTTCACTTCGGCTTCGTCGCGGCCTTTGGGGACGCGATCAAGGAAGAAGTAAACGCCGAGGAGTTCCTCGAGACCGCGGCCAAACGTGGAGTAGGTGTGGTAGACATTGCCGGAAGGATCCTTGGCAAAGACGCTGAAGCCGGGCGCTTCTTCCGCGGGAAATCCCACAGTGCCGTAGTTGTAGATCTTGCCGGAGGCGAGTTCTTCCTGGGTGAAGGAAACGCGGAAATCCTGATTGAACGTGTTGCCGGAGGAAGAGGCCCACGGGAAGCGCCAGCCCATGCGCGTTTTGAACGATTCGATTTTGGGGAGCGGGGCGCGAGAGATGGCACTGAAAGTGACGTCGCGCTGGAGGAGATGCGGAAGCACACCGTCAATGCCATCGCCGACCATCGAGCAACTCGGGCAGCCCTCCGGCCACTCCGGACCAAACATGAAGTGATAGACGGCGAGCTGCGAGCGGGTTCCAAAGAGATCCGCGAGAGATTTCTTTCCGGCGGGCGTATCGAATACATAGTCTTTCTCGACGCGAACCCACGGCAGCGCCTGGCGCTCGGCGGCGAGCGCGTCGCGGAGATGGGTCAGCTCCTTTTCTTTTTTGAGCAGCGCCTTGCGCGCGGCCAACCAGTCGGCGGGTGTGACGATGCGGGGGCGTTCCAGCGTGGTAGTGGTCATGACTGCTTCTCCTTTAGTTTTGAATCTGGACTGCGCTTACGAAAACCGGCGATGCGGCGAACCTTGGTGAGCACCAGCGCGACCACCCCGCCGCTGGAAGTGACGCCGACGGCAAACGTTGCGGCGTTGGCGATGCAAACAGGGCACATGATTTCCCCCTCCTTCGCGCGACGAATTAATGCTTGCGGCCTGATTCGGCGCGTTGCACCACGCGCTCGTGGATGTACTTCCAGCCGTCCTTCACATTGCGATCAGCCTCGACAAGCAAGCCAAATCCACTGTGGTGGAACTTGATCAGCGTGCCGCCGGGCACTTCGCTTAATCGGTACTGAAGATTGTTGGCCACTGGGTGCGACATGAAGAGCGGGCCGCAGATTTCGAGCAACGTCGGCTTCTTGATTGCCTGAACTGTGCCCCAATAGTGTCCGTTGCCGTTGCCGAGGTCCCGAAACCAGCGGCCGCCGGGCCAGGCTTCGATCACCATGGGCATGGGCTTGCCTTCGCCCACTTCGTTGTAGGGGCCGAGCTGCTCCAACAGCGCGGCAAACGTGGCTTCGAGCGAAGCGCGCACGTGAATTTCCTGGATGACGTTTAGAGTTAAATTTTCCAACATGCTTGGTGCGGGTGAGCTCATGGTTTTCTCCTTTGATTGGGATAAATGGGAATCCTATTTGGGCTTCTCGCTGGCCTCCGCGCGTTCCTTTATGCGAGCAAGCTGGTGCGTCCAGTAACGTTCAAACGTGCGGGTCCAGTCATGCAGCGGCCGGATCGCCTCGGCGTTGGTGCGATAGAACATCTGGCGGCCGTCGCGGCGGACGTCAACCAAGCCAACTTCGAGGAGCACGCGTAGGTGCTTGGAGACGGAGGGTTGCGGGAGATGGAGAGTGGCGACGATGTCGTTTACGGCGCGCTCCTGGGATACGAGGAACGAGAGAATGTCGCGGCGGCGGGGTTCGGCCACGGCGTTGAAGGCGTCGGAGGTGGTGGAGGCGCGAGGCATGGGAGAATTATATTCCTATACGGGAATATGTCAAGTACTATTTTTGTTCCGAAATAGTGGGGATTCCGGCGATTCGGGCTAGCACTTCCCTTCGACATGCACGGGACACAGCTTGCGAGACACAAATGTGCCGGGGCTGTTAAAATAGATCGATATGTTGAACCAGATTGCGGGATTCGATGCCACCGCGCTGCGGCATCCGCGGAAGAAAACGTATGGCGTGAAGGTGGGCAACATCACGGTGGGTGGAGGCGCGCCGATTGTGGTGCAGTCCATGACCAACACGGACACGGCGGACGTGGCGACCACGCTGCAGCAGACGCTGGAACTGGCCGAAGCGGGCAGCGAAATTGTGCGCTGGACGGTAAACGTTCCGGAAGCGGCGGCGGCTGTGCCGGTGATCAAGAAGCGCCTGTTGGACGCGGGCTGCAACGTGCCGATCATCGGCGACTTTCACTACAACGGCCACGTGCTGCTGACGAAGTATCCGGAGTGCGCGGCGGCGCTGGACAAGTACCGCATCAATCCGGGGAACGTGGGCGCCGGGCAGCGGCGCGACGAACAGTTTTCGACGATCTGCAAAGTGGCGGTGGACCACGGCAAGCCGGTGCGCATCGGCGTGAACGGCGGATCGCTGAATCAAGAGCTGGTGATGCGCAAAATGCAGGAGAACACCGACCAGAACCTGGGGAAAGAAAGCGAAGAAATCATTAACGATTGCATGGTGCTTTCGGCGTTGCAATCCACGGAACTGGCACTCGAGAGCGGCTTGCGCAACGATCAGATTATTATTTCGTGCAAGACCTCGCGGCCACGGGATTTGATTACCGTGTACCGCGATTTGTCGTCGAAGACGCAGCAGCCACTGCATCTGGGATTGACCGAAGCGGGCATGGGGATGAAGGGGCTGGTGTGGTCGTCAGCGTCGCTGGGCGTGCTGCTGGCGGACGGGATTGGGGATACGATCCGGATTTCGCTGACGCCAAAGCCGGGCGGCGACCGTCGCGAGGAAGTGTATGCGTGCTGCGAATTGTTGCAGGCGCTGGGGCTGAGGTCGTTTTCGCCGAGCGTGACGGCGTGCCCGGGCTGCGGGCGGACGACAAGCACGACGTTCCAGGAATTGGCCGAGCGCACGCAGGATTACATTCGAGAGATGATGCCCACATGGAAGACGCAGTACGACGGCGTGGAAACGATGACGCTGGCGGTGATGGGCTGCATCGTGAACGGGCCGGGCGAATCGAAGGCCGCGAATATCGGCATCAGTCTGCCGGGAACGGGCGAAGCGCCGCGCTGCCCGGTGTACATTGATGGACAAAAAGCGATGACGCTAGAAGGCAACTACGACGAGCTGGCGGCGGCGTTCAAGAAGCTGCTCGACGATTATGTGATCACAAGGTATCCGCGGAGGGCGCCGGAATTAGCATCTCGTTAGAATCATCAGCCATGGTACAGACCGCGGCAAGAATGAACTCATTACGAATGGTGCTCACAGCCTGGGTAATTCTTCTTTTTGTTCTCTTCTACCGTATCTCGATAAGGCAGATTGGTTTTTCAATCCACAAAAGTGATGATGCTTACCATGTCAGCGTAGGTTCGCACCCCTTCCTTCTCGGCTGGTCGATTATTGCCGTTTTTCTTTTTCTGGCAATCATGCATATCGAAGGTCAAACATCTGAGGATGGAATGCCTGGATTGAGGCGAAGATTTCTAGCATTTCTAATCGACTTCATTTTCAGCCTTGCGGTGACATCGACTTTCGCAGCCATGATTGCCCTGCTGATCGAGTGCTCGCACGCAAGACGGTTCACCTGGAGTTTTGAGAGAAGTTATTCCTTGCCGACCGACAACACGATCCTTTTCCCACTTGTAGTTTTGACGATGGCCCTGATGTTTCTCTATTTTGTTTGGCCGCTTACAAGAGGGAAACAAACCGTTGGCGCATTCATAATGCGCCTCTCGACCACTCCTCCATTTGGAAACAAAGGACGTTTCACCTTTCGAGAAGCCGCACGGAGGGTCTGGTTTGAGTTTCGTGGTTTCACCTTGTTCGCTGTGATTAAGCCAAACCTCGACGGTCAAGGAAGAACCTGGTACGACCGGGAGACGAACTGCAGGGTAAGACTGATCAGATTCCAATAGCTCCGACGTAGAGTCCGATGATTGGGCCGTTTCCGCCCATGCTAAACTAGCAATTTCATTTTTGACCTCGGAGCGGAGCCAACGTGAAAATAAGCCGGGATGATGTGCTACGGGTGGCGGAACTGGCGTACCTCGATTTGAGCGAGGCGGAGCTGGAGATGTACCGCGCGCAGATTGACGAAATTCTGGAATACATTGGGAAGCTGAACGAGCTGGACACGATGAGCGTGGAGCCGATGGCGCAGGTGTTGGCGGACGATCAGACAGCGGACGCGACGCTGCGCGAAGACGTTGTGGTGCCATGTGCGGTGGCGGGAGATATTTTGAAGCAGGCGCCGGATCCGGAGGCGCCGTATTTTCGCGTACCTAAAGTGATCGAAAGATGAGCTAAAGAAGGAAGTAAATGAAGTAGAGGAAGTAAAGGATCGGAACCGCCATTCGTTGAAGCTGTAGGCTGGCTGACCGGGGATTGAACACAGAGTTCACAGAGGAAGAACACAGGGCGCACGGAGACATCGGGGAGAAGATGGGGACTAGCTGGACGATTGAGAGCGTGAAGACGGCGATTGCGACGAAGAAGGTTTCGGCGCGGGAGTTGGCGGCGGAGCATTTTACGAGGATTGCAGCGCGCAATGGGGAATTGAATGCGTATTTAACGCTGAGTGAAGAACGGGCGTACGCGCAGGCGGACAAGATTGATGCGGCTGTGGCTGCGGGCAAGGCGCTGCCGGCGCTTGCTGGAGTGCCGATTGCGGTGAAGGACGTGATCAGCACGCGCAGAGTGCGGACCACGTGCGGCTCGAAGATTCTGAACAATTACATTCCGCCTTATGATGCGACGGCTGTTAGCCGGCTGGAAGCGGCGGGCGCAGTGATTCTGGGTAAGACCAATTGCGACGAGTTCGCGATGGGCAGCTCAAACGAAAATTCGGCATATGGAGCGGTGCAGAATCCGGCGGCGCCGGGGACGGTGCCGGGCGGATCGAGCGGCGGATCGGCGGCGGCGGTGGCGGCGGATTTGGCGGTGGCTTCGCTGGGAACGGATACCGGCGGATCGATTCGGCAGCCGGGCGCGTTTTGTGGTATCCCGGCGATGATGGGGAGTTATGGGCGAGTTTCCCGGTATGGCCTGATCGCGTTTGCGTCGTCGCTGGATCGCATCGGCCCTTTTGCCCGAAATGTAGCGGACGTTGCCGCGGTGCTAAAGGTCATGGCGGGGCGCGACCCGAATGATTCGACTTCCACGACTGCCCCGGTGGAAGACTACTCGGCGGAGCTGAAGAAGCCGGTGAAGGGGATGAAGGTCGGCATCCCGAAGGAATATTTCGGCGAAGGAATGGATTCGGGAGTCCGTGGAAAGATCACGGCAGGGATTGAGCTGCTGCGCAAGCTGGGCTGCCAGGTGATGGATATCCAGATGCCGCACACGGACTACGCCATCGCAACTTACTACATAATCGCTACGGCGGAGGCGAGTTCCAACCTGGCTCGCTACGACGGAGTGCGTTACGGCCTGCGAGAAGAGGCCGATACGCTCGTGGCGACGTACCGGAAAACGAGGGGAGCAGGCTTCGGGCCGGAAGTGAAGCGACGGATCGTGCTGGGAACCTATGTGCTTTCGGCGGGCTACTACGACGCCTATTACCTGAAGGGGCAGAAAGTCCGGGCGCTGATTGCGCAGGATTTCCGGAACGCGTTTCAGAAGGTGGACGCAATTGTGACCCCGACTTCTCCGGTGCCACCGTTCAACCTGGGAGAACGTACGAACGATCCATTGCAGATGTATCTTGCTGATATATATACAGTTACGGGGTCGCTGGCGGGCCTTCCGGGGATTTCCGTGCCCTGTGGCAAGATTTGCGGCAAGCTGCCCGTGGGGTTGCAGATTTTTGGGCCGGCGTTTGGCGAGGCCCGTGTGTTGCAGTTGGCGCATGCGTTTGAAGAGGCCGGCGGCGCGACAGTTTAAGGTCGTTCAAATGACATCACTCCAGCCGATTCGCGAAAAGCTTGCGCGGGCGCAGACCTCCTTTTTTCGTGCTGCGGATGCGATTCCAGCGGAAAAGTGGGACAACTGCCCCGGATTGAATGAGTGGTCGGCGGCGCAACTTGTGGCGCATCTTGTCGTTGTGGAGCGCGGCGTGGTCACCAATGTCGACCGGTTGACACAAAAAGCGCCCATCCCAGTTCCCTTCCCAAAGCGATTGCATTTGCCACTGTGGCTGGTGGAGGCACGGGTGATCCGGCGGAAATCTCCGGTACCGCTGGATAACAGCCTGATGGCGGAAAAGGAAGCCATGCTGGGGGCATTACGCCGGGTGCGTGAACGCACGCTGGCGTTCCTTTCGGAGACGGAACGGAGAGATTTGACCGCTTATTGCTGGCGGCATCCCTTCCTGGGGATGTTAAACGCGTATGAATGGATGGAAATGATTGCAGCGCATGAACTTCGGCACACAAAACAGGTTCGGGAAATTGAGGCGAAACTTTCCCGAAAGCAGTAGGAAATTCTCCACTTAGGTATGTTTTTGCATATTCCCGCCTGCCAGACTTTACAGGTACTTGTAGCCCAAAACTGCCGAAAAGCCGGCAAAAGCAGCATTTCCACAGGCAAATTAGAAAGTACTAGTGAAATAGTTTTACCGTGCTGAAACGGAACGACTATTGCTCTAGTGATTTGCATCTTCTAACCTGCGTTTAGCATCACAATAATGCGGCGGCGAAGATTCAGACAACGTGAGGCCACCCGTGGTTAAAGTCAAATCGAGCCAGAAGATATTCACCGACGCGGAAGTAGCCAGCTTGACCGGCATCTGCGTGGAGCATGTGCACAATTTCGCGAAGAGCCGTCATCTGGGGATGATCGCGCGGGCTGCGGAAGCGGCTGGCGCGCAGGCCGACCAGTGGCTGTTTACCCTGTCGGACCTAATGGTTCTGGTTACTCTGTTCCCGCGCTGCTCCCACTAAGAGCACCGCTGCCGCCCTCGGGGGATCTCCGCCCCCCTCGGTTGCCGGCCCCCCTTTGAGGTTCCCTGCCAGTCAAGCTGCCTTGCTGTTCCCCCAAGCCCGAGCTATCCTGCATACAGATAAAGCGTTCGACGTGCTGCGGACGCGCTGTCTGGAGTCATCATGGCTCGCCAACCCACCAAAGGACCTTTCGCTCCCGGCTTCATCCTCACTTTCTGTCTGCTCCTTTTTGGCCTTTCCGGCTTGAGTGCTTTGAACCGAGCACAGGAATCGAAAGCTACCACGGAAAAGAAGAGCCCGGTCTACCCTCGCGGATTGAGGCTGATGTTAACCGACGACAGCTACCAGCTGGTGCGGGAATACCAGCGGAACGGCGAACACGTCAGGTATTACAGCATGGAGCGGGGCGACTGGGAGGAACTGCCCGCTTCCATGGTGGACTGGAATGCGACCGCCAAGGCGGAAGCGGAGATGGAGAAAGAGTCCAAAGAGCTGGTGGAGAAAGTCCACAAACAGGAAGAGGCGCGACGGCTGGACAATGTCGCGGACATTGACGCGAGCTTGCGTGTTGGCGACGGGGCGTTTCTGCCTTCGGGCGAGGGAATGTTTGTCGTGGAGGGAAAGACGATCCGGATCCTGGACCAGGCGGGATCCGCAATGAAGACGGATCAGAAGCGGGTGATCGCGGAGGTGTTGTCACCCGTGCATGTGGTGCCGGGAAAGCAGACGCTGGTGATGCAGGGGGCACACGCCGCGGTGCGACTGAAGACGAACAGTCCTGAATTTTACCTGCGGGAAGCACCACCCGACCCGGATTCGACGAGCTCGATCCAGAGGAGCAGGCGGGTGAGTGAGGCCGGGCCGGACGTGGAACTGGTGAGAACCAAGGTGGGGCGGAACAGCCGAGTACTCGAGTCCATCAAGACGCTCTTTGGCCAGGCGGTCAGCGAGAACATCAACGTAATTTCGATGCAGAGGTGGGACGTTGCTCCGAACGTTTACCGTTTTACGCTGAGCCAGCCTCTACCGCCAGGGGAGTATGTGCTGGCGGAGGTGCTGGAAGAGGGATTGAATCTGTACGTGTGGGATTTCGGATTGGACGCCGCAGTAGCGAACACCCCCAAGCAACCACAAACGAAATGATCTATTGGGAGAGTGTCGGCAAAAGAGCTGAGCGCCTCTTCAGGCTATTTCCGAAAACAGTCGGGGCCACCCATTCCTTCGTCAGGGCAAGCTGGAAAATGGCCGCTGCGCGTCGTGGAAAGCCTTATTCCCTGGTGGATTGGGCAGGTGAGGGGCTGAAAATTTCGGAGAGAATGTGAAGAACATCGGAAACGCGGAAGGGCTTCTGCAGGCGCCGGACAGCCGGGGGAAGACTGGAATTTTCTTCGGAGATCAAGTCGCCGGACATATAGATGATTTCGGGCTGGTTGGCGGCCGCGGCGATTTTCAAACGTTGGGCAACGCCGTAACCGTCGGCGTTGGGGCCGGAGCCGGAGAGCTTCAGGTCGCAGAGGACAACGTCGTACTTGGTATTGAGAATCAGACTCATTGCCTGCTCCGCAGTGGCGGCGCAATCCACTTTCAATCCATACGCAGCAAGGCCTTCGGTGAGCAGCATACGGATGCTCTCTTCGTCGTCAAGGACGAGGACAGAATGCTTTGAGAAGGCATCGAGGGTGGGCATCGCGCGTTCGCCGGAGCCCGAATCGATCCTGCTCGGGAGACGGCGGCCAGCCTCAGGCTCCGCGGCGGGCAAGGTGACGGTGAAGGCGGCGCCGCCGGCGGGGAGCGAGGAGGCTTCGATGTTGCCGCCATGCTCGCGGACGATCGACATGCAGATGCTAAGACCGAGGCCGGTGCCGCCGCCAGGGCGCTTGGTGGTGAAAAAAGGATCGAAAAGCTTCGGAAGAACTTCCGGCGGGATTCCAACCCCGTCATCTTGCACGGTGGCGGTAACGCGGTTTCCGGAGCGGCCGAGAAGGATTTGGATGCGGCCGGAGGGTCGCGCTTCGCGGATGGCCTGCTCGGCGTTGCTGATGAGATTCAGAAAGATCTGAATGAGCTGGTTGGCGTCGCCGACGATGGGCGGCAAACCTGGGACGGCCTGAAATTCAACTTCGACATTGTTGCGGCGGAGAGAATGATCCTGGAGCTGCAGCGTGCGGTCAATGACTACGTTGAGGTCCAGTGTCTTTTTCTGCGGCGAAGCGGGCCGCGAAAATTCGAGAAGATTCTGGACGATGCGGGCGGCGCGGCGGGCCTGGCGGTGGGTCATTTCGAGCTGGCGCTTGGTGTTGTCGTCCACGCCCTGACGCTCGCGGAGAAGTTCGCTGGCGCCGAGGATGGCGGTGAGCGGATTGTTCAATTCGTGGGCCACGCCGGCGAGCATCTGGCCCATAGCAGCGAGCTTTTCCGCCTGGATGAGTTGAGTTTCGAGGCGCTTCACCTCGGTGACGTCCCGGCCCGAGACGACGGCGCCTTCGATTTTCCCCTGCTCGTCGAAAAGCGGGCTGAAATTGCATTTCAAGCTGCGCCATTCGCCCTGTTTGTGGCGGACGCGAACCTCGATGGAAGCAAAGTTTTGTTTTCCGGTGACCAAATCGTCGAAGAGGGCCAGCATCGCCGGACGGTCGTCCACGTGAGTGCGTTCGCCGAAAGTGAGGCCGATGACTTCGGCCGGTTCGTAGCCAAGAACTTCCTTGAACTTGGGGCTGATGAAATTGTAGCGGCGCTCGGTATCCACCACGAAGATTAAGTCGGGGAAGCTGTCCACCAGGCGGCGGGCAAACTCCTGCTGCTGGTGAAGCTGCTTCTCGATGGCGCGGCGCTCCGTGATGTCAACAAGTGCTCCCTGGAAACGGATTACCTGACCGCTGGTGTCGCGAACGGCGGAAGCGGTGTTGAGGCAATAGACGGGCTGGCCGTCCTTGCGGCGCAAGGTAAGTTCGTGGCCATGAGGACTGACGTCGCGGTTGATTTCGCGGACGATCGAGGTGCGCTGTGATTCATCCACAAAAACTTCGGAGACCCGCTTGGACATCAACTCTTCCTTGGAAGAGTAGCCAAGCATCCGGACCAGGGCGGGATTGACCTCCAGGATCTTGTCTTCCGGCGTAACGATGTAGATGCCTTCCTGAAGGGTTTCGAAGAGCTCGGTGAACCGGGCTTCGCTACGCTTCATTGCAGTGATATCGCGGGCGAGAACGGTGACGCCATGCACCTCATCGTCGCGGAGCATGGCGTGGGCGACGCAGTCGAAAAAGTAAATGGAATTGCGTTTTTTGAGGCGAACTTGAATGACGCCGGACCAAATGCGGCGTTCGAGGAACCTGGCTTTTCCGGATTCGAGGACTTCGATGGGGTTTCCGTCCACATCCTCGAAAAATTCGCCGAGGCGGCAGCCGATGATTTCCTGGAAAGGCCTGCCGACCAGATCCGCAAAGCTGCGATTGACAGCGCGGATTTCGCCTTCGAGATCCATGGCCAGGAGGATGTCGTCGAAGGAATCAATCAGGTCGCGGAAGCCCTGCTGCGACTTGGAAATCATGGAGAAGAGATGCTGGAGTTGGTTGTCGCTGGGGAGGACCGCGTCCTTTTTATCGAGGCCGCGGACCAGTCCTTTCAGTTCCGCGATCTCCTGCGTCTTTTTCCAGACGTAGAGGCCAAGGAGAGCAACCATGACCACCAGACCAATGGGTAGCGCCTCGAGGTGAAGTTTCGCGGAACGGAGCCAGTCCCAGGACATCCACGCGAAAACCACGCTGACGAGAAATAGAACAAAAAAAGTAAGGCGCCAGAGTTCCTGCTGGCGTTTTTCGAAGAGTTCCAGACGTTCATCCGCAGGGGTGCGTGACTCTCTTGAGGAGGAGAGATTTTGAGGGGCACCGGAATTCGTGTCAGGCTGCATGGTTCCAGTCAGCCGGAAACAGCTGCAATCGGCCTAAGACACCGATTTCCCATGATAAGAAAGATTCCAGAAACTCAGCAAGTGAGATGGACAGCAAGGGTTCCTGCGGCACACCTGTACGAAGGGCCAGATTTCAGCGAATGGGTGTAATAACGGACAGTTTTTGCTGTGTTTCAGTCCTGAAAACCAGCGAAGAGGATTACAGAAGTATTACAGAGGCATTTCGCCGCGCATGCTAACTTTGGAATCGGAGTCGAGAAATCCGGGACGAGGGACACCGAGAATTATGAGCATCTTCAAGCGCGACAAGACATTTACCCAGCCGATCATCTGGGTCACCACACTTTTCATGATTGCATTTCATATCGGCGCCGTTGCGGCGCTGTTTTTCTTTACATGGAAGGGCCTAGCGCTGGCGGTTTTGTTCTGGTGGGTGGCCGGGAGCCTGGGCATCGGGATGGGGTATCACCGGTTGTTGACGCACCGCGGATATAAGACTCCGAAATGGGTGGAATACTTTTTGACCGTTTGCGGCACGCTGGCTCTGGAAGGCGGACCGATCGCATGGGTGGCGACGCATCGCGTTCACCACCAGAACACGGATAAGGAAGGCGATCCGCATTCGCCGCAGGACGGCGGGCTGTGGTCGCACATGGGCTGGATCCTGACGGGCAAGGCGATGCACAACAAGGCGGACGAACTGCTGCCCTACGTTCCGGATCTGCGCAAAGACAAATTTCATGTGTGGATCAGCAAGTGGCACTGGATTCCGATGGGCTTCGTGGCGCTGGCGATGTTTTTGCTTGGCGGATGGTCGTGCCTGCTGTGGGGATTTTTCTTCCGGACGGTTTTTGGGCTTCATTCCACGTGGCTGGTGAACTCCGCGACGCACATGTGGGGATCGCAGCGTTTTCTGACTGGCGATACGTCGACGAACAGCTTCTGGGTGGCGATGCTGACGTTTGGCGAGGGCTGGCACAACAATCATCACGCGGCGCCACAGGTGGCGCGGCACGGCCTGGCCTGGTATGAAATTGACATTAATTGGTATGGAATCCAGGGATTGAGAGCACTTGGTCTAGCTTGGGATATCAAGCAACCCCAGTTCAAAGAACCTCGGAAGGCACAACCCGCTATTCCGGATATGCCCGTTATGCCGCCCGATGTGGAAAAAGCGGGCGTTCCGGTGTCGACTACCTACGGCGATTGATTCCACGCTAACCCGGATTTCTCGCCTCAAGTTCAACAATTCTGAAATTGACTGACCATGACGGGCAAAAGGCGGCCGCCTCGGAAGGCGGCCGGTACAAGAGCGGGAGTAACCCAAGAAGGCGGAGCAAGCTCCGCCCCTACAAAGGTGAGCGGGGCCACCTGAAGGTGGCCGCTATACGGGCGAGAGGGAGGGGCGAGTTCCTCCCCTACAAACACATGATAAGAGAAGAGTCGGAGTCCCCCTGGAAAGGCACTAGAGTTGGGTGCCGTCCGGCAAACTCTTTGCAAACTGTGGTGTCGCGGGCGTTTCGCTACTATGATTTGAGCGGAAGGCCCTATGCGCATCTCCAGCCGCACAAAATCGATGGCGTTTTTTATTACGCTGGGCGTATTCCTGGTTGCGTTGACGGTGGTGGTCAACGTCGGCTGGATCGTCATCAACTGGCGTAGAGTTGCGCCGCTGATTTTCGGCCTGATTTTCTTTGGCTTGATCATCGCCGGGTTATCGGTCAATACCGTTTTTCTGGTGCGCGAAATCCGTCGCAATGAGCAGCAGGACAGCTTCCTGAACGCCGTCACCCACGAACTGAAAACACCCATCGCTTCCATTCGCATGTACCTGGAGACGCTACAGAGCCGTCAACTGGACGAGCCGCAGCGGCGCGATTTTTATCGCATCATGCTGGAGGACACCGACCGGCTGCTCGGCACAGTGGAGCAAGTGTTGAAAGCCGGCGAGGCTCGCCAGCGGAGCAAACGGAAAAACTGGGAGGAGCTGGACTTTTCCGAGCTGGTGAAAAGCGCGCTGGAACTGACGCGATTGCGACACCATCTGACGCCGGAGAATCTGCGATTCGGCACCGCACCACCGGAAGGGCTGCTGGTCCAGGGAAGTCCGGAAGAGCTGCGGACGGTGGTGTTCAATCTGTTCGACAATGCGGTGAAGTACTCCGGGGAAAGCAAGGAAATCGTGGTGGACGTGGGGACCCCGGACATGGACACGGTTTTATTGTCGGTACGTGACCTGGGGATTGGCATCCCACGCAGCGAACTGAAGCGCATTTTCAACCGGTTTTACCGGGCGACGAATCCGCTGGCAGGACAAGTGAAAGGAACCGGTCTGGGACTGTTTATTGTCCGTTCAATCGCGCGCCGCCACGGCGGCAACGTTTACGCGGAAAGCGAAGGCGAGGGCCGGGGGAGCACGTTCACCGTCCGCTTGCCGAGAATCTATCGGGTATGAGCCGGATCCTGATTGTCGAAGACGAAACGCATCTGGCGCAGGGGCTTCGCTTCAACCTGGAAGCGGAAGGCCACTCCGTGCAGATCTCGGAACGGGGCGAAGAAGCGCTGGCCCGGCTGTTGAAGGACCAGGAAAAGTACGATGCGCTGGTGCTTGACGTGATGCTGCCGGGAAAAGACGGCTTTTCGGTGGCGCGCGAGTTGCGCGAAGCGAAGAATTATATTCCGCTGCTGATGCTGACGGCGCGGGGCCGCGCGGAGGACGTGCTGAAGGGGTTCGAATCGGGAGCCGACGATTACCTGCCGAAGCCGTTCAATCTGGCGATTCTGCTGGCGCGAATTGAAAGTTTGTTGCGGCGCAAAGAGTGGTCGCAAAAGTCCGCAACGCCTGCTACCACCTCTGCGGCGCCGGAACCGAGTTCGTTAGAAAACTACAGCTTCGAAGACAAGCTGGTGGATTTTCAGAATTTGCGGCTGCACATGGGCGACAAGGTGGTGCCGCTCACGCTGATGGAGATGGAACTTTTCCGCTACCTGATCCGGAATGCCGGGCATCCCGTATCGCGCAAAGCGATTCTGGAGGACGTCTGGAATTTGCACGAAGACACGGACACGCGGGCGATTGATAATTTCATCGTGCGCTTGCGACGATACATCGAGCCGGAGCCGGGGAAGCCGGTGCACTTGCTGACGATTCGCGGCGTCGGCTACCAGTTCGAGCCGAATCCAAAACGCTAGCCCGCGTTTTTGCCAGTAATGCCGAGGTGAACGTTGAGTTATTCAACGTGTTAACGATGAGATCCTTCGACGCGCGAACGGCGCGCATCTCAGGATGACAATCGGTTTAGTCAGTAAATGGCGGGATCGGGATGCTGGAGCTTCCAATCGGCGGCCAATTTCTGCGCGCTGGAGATTTGGTCTGGGGTCATCCCGCGTTGGGTGTAGACGATGTTGTCGTTGCTGCCGGCGAGCGAAAACCACATGTAGGCCTGCACGTAATCCTTGGGAACTCCCTTGCCATCCTCATATAGATTCCCCAAATGATTCCTACCCTGCCCAGCTCCGCCCAGATTCGGAACATGTTCAGCCGCTCTGCGATACCAGTAGGCGGCCTTGACGTAGTCTTGTTCCACTCCCTCGCCCCATTCGTAATCCATGCCCAAAGTAGCTTCGGCATCAGGATTTCCGTGTTCCGCGGCTTTCCGGAACCATTTGAGAGCTTCTGCTTCGTCGGTGACTCCAAACCAATGGTCTTGGAAAGCGACACCGAGCCAGAGCTGCGCTTCGGCGACACCCTTCTCCGCCGCGCGCCACATGCATCGCTCGAGTTCTATCGGATCCAGATTTGCGCGGTCCCTGCAGACCCAATACTCGGCGGGAGCGTAACCCTCGTCGGCCGATTTCTGGTACCAGTAAGCGGATTTCTGTTTATCGAGAGGAAGAAGTGTGCCCGCGTCGTAAATTCTGCCGAGCCAATATTGCGCTTCAAAGTCACCGGATTCGGCCATTGAGAAAAGCGCGGCCCAGTCTTCAGGTTGCAACGCGGGCAGACGTAGAATTTCTGCCAGACGAGTGTCCGAGGAGAGAGGCGCGGTCTGGGCAGGCAAGAAGGAAGCAACGAAGAGAAGGGAGAACAGCGATGGGACCAACGACCGGTACTTCATAAAGTCCCTCAACTAGGGGATAGTACACCGCCCAGCGGCGGATCGTAAACGTCATTCAGGAAGCTATGGCGCCGCGCATCGTCCTGATATCACAGAGGGGGGTGATTCACTGTTGCGGCCATCGCTCCCGATCAGAAAAGACTACTGCCAGCTCAGTTGGGTGCAGTGCCGACCGTGAAAACGTACAGCAAGGGATCGCCGGAACTGGGGATCGCGAAGATTACGTTTCCGTTGGTTACGAACGGGAATGATCCGTTGTTCAAGCTGCCCGATCCGTCGGAATTGACGGCGATCGTGCCGGAATTCGGAGGAGGGGAAACCGAGCCGGTGGTTGATTGCGTGGACGAGTATTGACCCGTGCCGGTGAAGGAAAAGGCGCCGAGAGCTGAGCCGTTGAGGCCGTCCACATCTTCCTGCGTGCTTGCGGCGTAATTGCCGGAGATGCTGGAGAGCAGATAGGCCGGCGCGGTTGTGGATTGAGCGACAATTACTCCCGAGCTGGCTTGGGTGTCCGAACCAACCAGGAAGCCGGCGATTCCATCGTCGGTTGTGCCGGGAGCAGTGAGATAGACAATCGGGGGCGTGGTACTTAGTCCGGTAATAGAGACGCGGCCGGAAGCGGCCTCAACGGTGTAACTGGCATTTGAGTATGGCGTGGTGGAAAAGGTCCCTGCGTCGTTGACGTAAAGCGTCGCCGTGGGAATTGCGCTGGCGCTGGTGGCATTCAAGGTGCCGATTTCCGCGAGATTTCGAGTATTCGTTCCGCTTGCCTCAAGGCCCTGGGACGCGAGCAGGTAGTAGCCGTTCAGCGCGTCCACCGCATACGTGGCGTTTGAAGCCAGGACGCGGCCGGAAAGCAAAGGTGCAGAACCCGCCGGGACCGGCGAGTCCGTCGAAAGCAAAATCAGATCCGATCCGTTCAAAATGTAGAAGACAAAATCGAAGGTGAGATTGCCGCCGGCCGCCGGGATCGTGTAGGTACCTGTGCCGCGACCGGTGGTTGCGTCGATCGAGGAGTTCAGCGTTCCGCTGCCGCCCGTCAGTTCACCGGACGGAGTGCCTCCGGAATTCAGGTCCGCAAATCCGGCGGAAAGCGCGCCCGAAGAGTTCGCAAATGTTCCCGCAATCGCGGTGCGGAAAAGGCCGGCGGAGGCTGCGGCCCAGCCGGCCAGGCCAAACGCATAATTGGATTGCATCGAAGAGAACGAAAAAGCGGACGGAAGCTGCGCGTGAAGGAAACCGGAAGCGTTGGTGCCGCCGCCAGCGTTGTCGGATTCAATGATTCTTCCCGTGTGATAGAAAGTCCCGTCGAACCCGCTGAGAGCAAATGAAAATTGCACGAAGGAGAGTGTGGAAGTGGCTGCGGCAAAGGCCTTTGTGGTGGAGGCCCGAAGCACGGAGCTGTGCGGAAGATGCGCTGCCGATCCAGCGGAGGTTGCGTTGATTGCGCCGGCAACAGGGCCGGAGAAAACTAGCGCGAGGCAGCCGAGTGAGGAGGAACCGAAGGAGTACGTACTCGAGCCCGGATTTACCTGCAAGTGCACGGGGCCGCTGGTGAATCCGTTGTAGTCCGCGGTGGCGTTGACGATGCCGCCGCTGCCATCCGGCGTGAAGCTGCCGGCGATGTCGATGGGGTTGCCGCTGCCGTCGGTGCCCTGGAGCAGGAACGCGTAAGGAGTTGCGGAAGTCAAAGCGGACTCGTTGCCGAGCGGCAGGCACGACGAGGCGGAGGGCAGAGTAATCGTGATGGTCAGGAAGGAAGAGGTAACTTTTGCGTTGGCGGAGTCGGTGACCGTGAAGACGTAAGGGCCGTATGTGCCGGTGGCCGTCGGCGTTCCGGCGATGAGTCCGCCGCTGGTGATGCCTGCCAACCCCGGCGGCATCGTGGGGCCCGAAGCCTGCGTCCAGGTATAGGGTGGAGCGCCGCCGCTGGCCGCGAGTGTGAAGGAGTAGGCCGAGTTGACGACACCCTGCGGCAAAGAACCGGTGACGATGGAAAGGCCGCCGGTGGTGGTAGTGATGCTGAGGTTTCCCGAAGAAACGGACGCGCCGGTGGAATCGGTTACCTGGAAAACGTAAGGGCCGAAAGTGCCCGTGACGGTCGGGATTCCATTAAAAGCGCCGGTGCTGGCCAACGAGATGCCTCCGGGCATGGGGCCGCCGGAAACTTGCGACCAGGTGTAACCAGGAGTCCCGCCGCTGGCGGTGAGTGTTGCCGAATAGGGCGTGCCGATGACCGCATTGGGGAGAGAGGTGGTCGTGACGGTCAGGGCAGTGGTTCCCCCGCTCTTGCAACCTGAGGCTTGAATGCAGGCGAACAACACGAATAGGAAAAAGGCACAGCGGTAACCACGGCGCATGGAGTCTCCCCTGAGGTCTCAATTGGCCCGTGCCGTTGTTCCGCCACCTGGAGAATTGGCGCTGGAGTTCTTTCGAACCCGCGATATGCGAAGTGTTCCTCGCGTACAGCGCAGACACAGAAAACAGCGTTTGGCCCGATAGGTATTCCCAAAAAACGGGAAAAAGTTCCTGGAGGTTCTGATGCAAAAAAAAGCGTCCCGGTTTGCCCAAGAAGGGCGAACCGGGACGCTGGAAATACGCCTGGGGCTTGCGCCCCAAGGTTGAAGTTTAGTCCTGGCCTTCGGTGGCCGCGGCTGCATCGGCGTCGTCGTCTTTGCCGCTGAGGAAGTCGAGGCTGGCTGCGTCCTCGGCACCGGCAAAGTCGGCGGCTTCGGGGAGTTCTTCCACGGGCTGCTGGACCGGAACTTCGGTCAGCAACTGCAGGCTGCGGTAGTGTTCGAGACCCGTGCCGGCGGGAATGAGCCGGCCCATGATGACGTTTTCCTTCAGGCCGCGCAGATAGTCGACCTTACCGGCGACAGCCGCTTCGGTGAGGACGCGGGTGGTCTCCTGGAAGCTGGCCGCGGAGATGAACGAGTCGGTGGAGAGCGACGCCTTGGTGATGCCAAGGAGCAGCGGACGGCCGGTTGCGGGACGCCCGCCTTCGGCGATGATCCGATCGTTTTCCTCACGGAAGCGGAACTTGTCGATCTGCTCTTCGAGAAGGAACGTGGTGTCGCCGACGTCTTCGACCTTGACCCAGCGCATCATCTGGCGCGAAATGGTCTCGATGTGCTTGTCGTTGATGTTGACGCCCTGCAGGCGGTAAACCTCTTGAATCGCGTTGACGAGGTAGGCCTGGGTATATTTTTCGCCCAGAACCGCAAGCAGATCGTGAAGGTTGAGCGGGCCGTCGATGAGCGCTTCACCGGCTCGGACATGCTCGCCTTCCTGAACGTTGATGTGGACGCCGCGCGGGATGGCGTATTCCTTGGACGTCTTGCCATCTTCGCTTTCGACGTAGATTTTGCGCATGCCCTTGGCGATTTCGCCGTAGCGGACGGTGCCATCGATTTCGCTGATGACGGCGGGATCCTTGGGCTTGCGGGTTTCAAAGAGTTCAACCACGCGCGGGAGACCGCCCGTGATGTCCTTGGTCTTGGTGGATTCGCGCGGGATCTTCGCGAGCACGTCGCCGGCCTGGACTTCATCGCCATCCTGCACCATCAAGTGGGCGCGGGAGGGCATGAGGTACTTCTTGCGGACCTTGCCGGAAGAATCGCGGACCAGG